>Ga0156400_1142_pt1 | contig 44850 bp, 41 predicted proteins | sample RifOxyA3_FD_108044 | JGI IMG/M metagenome (GOLD analysis project Ga0156400, IMG submission 108044) | Deltaproteobacteria bacterium RIFOXYA12_FULL_58_15
GACACCCATACTTTTGACCTTGTTGAGAAGATCGCGTCTCTCGTGTTCGTTGCCGAGATTGCCGCAATGACCGACGAGATGGTAGTGGTCGTCCTCGCGCAACAGGGCGATGAGAAATGAGCTCACCTGGGTCTCATCTTCGGTACGCAGCGTGTAACCGATCACAGCGCCATCTATGGTTGCGGCCGGCTTTACCTTGAAAGTGATGCCGCCGACAGCGCGGGCGACGATGCCCTCAGCGTCCCCCTTGTCGACCCATTGATCGAACAACTTGGCGACGTCTTTGTTTGACGACACGGTCTCGGTTTGCACGGAGTTGAGCAGCTTGCCGCCCTTAAAGATGCGCTCGAGCACGTCGAGGCGATCGGCATATTCCATCAGTGGTGCCTGCGCCTGATCATCGCCACCGGCGACGAGATCGAAAGCTGCAAACTGAAGGCGATCGACCTCAGCCTTTGCTTCGCCGGCGAGAGCTTGGGCCAGATCGCCATGGCGCGGTCGGCGTGTGTCCTTGAGCGCGTACAGCTCACCGGCAACCACTGTGCGTCCCTTGACGCGTTTCTTCAACTGGGCGGCTTCTTCGAGTATGGGGATGGTTCCCGCGATGATACGACCACTGGGATTCGCAAAGAAACACCCGTCGTGCTCGTCAAAAATGAGACACCATTGCTCACCATCGACTTTTCTCGAAACCAAGATCTTGCCGCTGGGCATTAAGCCAATCTCGTCTGGCATCAGCGCGCGATAGCGGCTCGCAACGGCTTTCTTGTAACCTGAGACCATCTGCGACAACTTCTTGTCAGTTATGGAGCTGCCGGGACAATGAATACCCTTGCCGAGTGGCCTGGAATCTTTCGTGGAGAAGAGTGACATCATGTCTCCTTGCGTGTCTCAATCATGTTCCAAGGGTGTTCAACGGGCAGTCAGTCGCCAGCCACACCCTCATGCAGGTCGCTTGAGCTCGAGGTGACTCAAACGCAGGAGCAGCTGGTAGCGCAGGCTGTCAACTCGTCCCTCGAGAAAACCATGATAGGGTGAGCCATTGGCGTGAAAAATCAGCGGGTCCTTGCCCTTGGCGCCACCGCCCAAGAGCACCATCGCATTTTCTTCGTGCAGCTCTTTGGCCATGCCATACATGAAGTCGTAAGTGAGACCGTCGACATGGCGTAGCTGGATGGAACGCTGAAACACAAACTTGCGCACGGCGTCCTGCTTCTTCATCTTCTTTCCGGTCCAATGAATTGGCACCTGTTGATCGTTGACGTTGCCTGGCACGTCGACGGGGTCACGCCGTTCTTTCTCGGTCCCATCTGGATTGATGATGACCTCGACAATCTTGGGAGAAGCATAGAGCACCTCACCCTTGCTCGAAAGATAGACTACATTGGCCCTTGGCAACTCTCGACCGATCTGTTCCATGTCAATTTCGGGGTCCCCAGCAATCAGCGCTTGAGCGTAGTCGTCGCCGTGCTTCGACTGAAGCGTTTCGTGCAATGTTTCCCGGGTGGCTGCGAGGAAACGACGAAATGTAACCTCTGCGTCCGGTAGTCCCATTTGCGGCGCGGCTGGGGCGCGCAGTGTGCTTATGGAGACGGTGGCGTTGCGGTCTGCTGAGTTGGATAGGTGAAAGTTGAGCATGGGGTTCCTCTCAGGTCATGTCGAAGTCGAGATCGAGTCCGGCATTGTCGTCATCGTCCTCAAAGGTGGCCGCAGCAGGTTTTTCCAACTCGCACCACTCGGGGCGGATGGGATTACCAACGATTGCGAACCAACCCTGATCGTTGGCCACGAGGTAGCCAGTCTCCCGATGGAAATCGGCGCGGTAGTTGAATCCAAAACGGAAGATCTTGCCCGCTTCGATCTCCTTTTGCAAATCCTGGTCGAGATTCTCTGGATCGAGCATGTAGACGGCGAGAACGGAGAGGTCCAACAGCTCCTCGGGTTCGACCGGACCTTCCAGGTCTTGAGGCTCCCCAAGGGTTGACGGTTGCTGTTCAACGACCTTGCCTTGATCATCGAGGCCAACGAGCGTGCTGTTTGGCACCCACTTGCCGTCGTTACAAAAATACCCCTGGCCGGTCATGCCAAAATGGAACAAAATCGAGCCATCCCGCGTGAGTTCTGCGCGAATGCAAGGCTGCTCGTCATTGTCGAGAACGACCCGCTTTCGCGATGGATAGAGCTTCTTGCGGTCGAGCTTGGCGAACCCAAAGATCGATTGTTTGCCATTGTGCGTTACGACGATCGACTTGGCCACGATTGGATCTCCTTTGGCAACGGACGCAAAACACTACCGCAACGACGTATGCATCGGAAGATCCGGAGCGATCATGTGGGCGTGGTGGGCGGATGTCACCGTTGCTCATGCGCATGCATGTGCCTACAATGAATGGGGAGGTGAAATCCCCGTCTAATCTAGGAATTCTCGCAGGAGCAATTGCAGTGCCGGCAAAAAGGTTAGGTGTAACATGTTGCGAACAACACTGAAGCTGGTCTCATGGATTGGACTGTTGGCCGCAGGGGTTTGGATCGGAGTCGGCATCGACGACGACGGGCGAGTTCTCGGCCAAGAGGTGGCAAACCTTACGGCGCAACATCAACTGGAGGTCACCGCGCTCGGCCACGAAAATACCGAGCTCCAGAATCATCTGCATGCCCTCGAGGACGAGAACGCTGATCTCGTGTTTATGTTGGGACACGCAACACTGCAGCTCAAGAGCGCTCAGCAAGAAACTCCCAGCTACGATTTCGAGCGCTTTTTGCGTTACAACCCGGAAGCGCGCAAATACATGCCCTATCTCAGCAACGCCATCGACAAGTACGAAGACACTTGGCCAGTGGACCCAATGTTTGCCCTGGCGATTATGAAACAAGAGTCAAACTTTGGCGAGCACATCGTCTCCAAGGCAGGCGCTCTCGGAGATGCCCAATTCATCGAAGCGACTGGCAGGAGATATGGGTTGCACTCCAATGAGCCATGGAGCTGGAAGAATGAGCGGCAGAAGTTTGTCCAGGCAGGCAACAAACGTCGTTTGGCCAGGGAATCTCGCGACAGATTTCTCGACAAGATCGGCATCGGGCTTGACGTCAACACTGGCAGACCCGAGAAGGGTAGACACCTGGCGATGAATTTCGAGCGCAATGTTGCCCATCTCATCGACTATTTCGATTTGCTGCGGGAGGCATCACAGCTCGAGGCCGAAGGCGACCAAGCCTATCGCGTGTATCGCAACGAGATCTACATGGCGCTCGACCATGCTCGTGATCTGGAGCAAGAAACCCGGCAGCGCCTGCAACGGGAAGAGACACTCATGAGCGTCTCAGGGGTAGGCGCGCCCCGAACCCCAGCGCAGCGTGAAACAGCGGTGCAACTCGTGGTCAATGACTACCTCAACCAAGTCGATCCACGCTTGAGCCCGATGATGGTGACTGACGCCCTGGTGCACCATCTCGCCGACCTGTTCCAGGAATTCAAGGGCGACAAGCGCTTGGTGGCCTCTCGTTACAATGCCAGTCGACGGGCCATGGAAGCATCCGTTGCGTCGGTGGGTGGCGGCGTCGGCATTCCGCTGATCTATGAAACGCAGAACTACGTGAACCGTGTCGTCGCCCTGCAAGCCTTCTTTGCCATGGATGCCGGTATTCTCGATGACACTCTTCGGGTCTCCCGGAGCTACGCCTCCCGTTGACCTACCCTCATCCCCGCCACACAATTGCAAAATCACTGGGTGGAGCAGGGTCGGCGGCGGCTGAGAGTGAGACGACTTGATGTCATTTTCGAGTGGTAGGACGAGAGGTTATCAGTGTAGTTAACAGACATGCACAACAAGACGGCACTGGTGACAGGCGGCTCCCGGGGCATCGGCCTTGCGGTGGTTGAAAGATTGAAGTCCGACGGCTACCGTGTCGCAGCCACGGCGACGCGGTTGACCCACCTCGACGTTTCGCTCGTTGACCTGCCTCTTGAGTGTGACGTGTCAGACAAACAGGCGGTCGACAAGTGTGTCGATGTCACCGTTGATGAATTTGGCCGCATTGATCTCTTGGTCAACAACGCGGGAGTCGCAGGGTCCAACCCACTCGAACCCACCACGCGTGATGACCTCTGGCATCACATCATCAACGTCAACTTGCATGGCACCTACTACGTCACCAAGAAGTGCCTGCCACATATGCCCGACCACACAGGTCGCATTGTTAACATGGGTTCGGTTCTCTCTTTCATCGGCGTGCCCGATCAGACCGCCTACACAGCGGCAAAGCATGGTGTGCTCGGATTCACGCGAGCGTTAGCGCTCCACCTTGCCGACCGCCACATCACAGTGAACATCGTGTGCCCTGGATGGGTGAAGACCGACATGGCCAAACAACGCTGGGTCGATCTCGGAATGACTGAGCACGACGCCGATGAGAGCACGGCGCTGGGAAAGGTCGTCGAGCCCCATGAGGTAGCAGATCTTGTTGCCTACCTTGCGTCCGAAAGCGCCGCCTCGATCACCGGCCAGAGCTTCACCATTGACGGCGGGAGCCTTGCTTGATCCGAAACCGTGCACGAGTCGGGCATTTGCTGAGCACCGGACGGGACGCTGCATTGAATACCAACCGAGCAATTGCTCTTCGTCACTCGCAATGCAACGGTCTGGCACTCTCTTTTCTGTTAACCACGTTGTTTCCTGTTCACGGTGGCGCGGCCAGCCTCGAGCTTGGAGAATTTCGCGTTACCCTCATTCCCAACGCGGCGGTCTGGCGACAACAGAATGTAATCCACGCCTTTGTTGAGCCCGCCGCCATCCCAGGGGAATCAGGGGCGCGCCCCGTCGCCTACGATGTCGGCATTCGTTTTGAGCCATCACGGTTGGTCCGTCATGCCGAAGTCATGGGTTTTCCCGTCTCAAAGACGTCTCCCCGGTTTGATCTCTTCATTGGCAACACCACCGGCTTCGTTATTCGCCTGGTAACCGCGCCCACCGGTTTTGGCAATTTCCCCTTGGGTGATCTCGTTATCGTCCACAGTCCGCCGTCTGGACGAGAGTCGGACGTGTCAACTCAGTCGCTCGAGATCGAGATGGACATGGACCTGCAAACCCGGACTGAAATCGACGCGGCGTTCGATTTGATTGCACTCGAAGAGGAGATCGTCAGTCGAACCACTGCCTCTGTTGAATCCAAGGCCCAGCTACCTGTGCCGCCGGAGATAGAGCAACGGTTTAACGAGGCTACCCAACTCGGGCAAACGGGGGGCGGGAACTTGGGCAATCCGGTGGAATCACCAACACTGCGTCAGTGTCTCGTCGAACGCCCATTTGTTTTGGTCATCGACCCAGGGCACGACCCGAGCGACTCGCGGGCCGCGAAAGCGGTTCTCGGCGTACTGGAATACGAGCTCAACGACCGGTTGGCGGCGCGCTTGAAAAGCAAGTTACGAATCCCAGGGGCGTTGGAGGTGGTCCTGTCCCGGGGCCCAGAAGACACTCTACCGCTCAACGAAAGAGTTCAATCCATTGAGGCCATGCAACCGGATCTGGTCTTGTCGATCCACCACGACAATGTCCGCCGTCGCCACCAACAACGTGTTCGCATCCAAGGTGAGTCGTCGCGACGTTGCACCGAGCACGAAGGGTTTGTCGTTTTCGTTGGCGGAGGGGAAGAGTATCTGTACGACGCACGCCGGGCAGGACGCTTCTTTGCAGATGCGCTGCTGGCTTCGGGCCGTCCCATTGGCCGATTCTACTCGGGTGGTGCCATCAACCGCGGCGTCTACTGGGGCGGCGCACTCTATCTCCTGGGCAACATCAATGGCCCCGGGGTGCTCATCGAGATGGGGTACTTCTGTAACCCGCGCGAGCTCGCCCTCATTCGCTCCAACAAGTTTGTCGAATCTCAGGCACAGGCACTGGCAGGTGCTGTGCGTCGGTTCATCTTGTCGTCACATTGCGTCGGCGAATAGATTCAACCAGCATTCGCCCGACAATAGGCGATGTCGGATCGGCCTCCCATGGTCTCGCAGGTTTCGCCTGGGGCGCAGGCACCAGGCAAACCAGGGATACACAGCCGGCGGCAAACAACATCGACACAGGTGCCGCCCGGCTGACATGGATTGTAGACAGGATGGCAGCCTGGCTGTCCAATCGTGGGACTCTCGATAGATCCGGCAGGCAAGCAAACGGGAGCCAAGTTGGTACCCAGAGACTGGCAGGCGTTGATCGTGTCGCCTTCGTCCTCACACAGGTCATGGTATGCGCCGCTGGATGCAATGCTGTACTGGCAGTAGGGCAGACACCCACCGACTGTGGGGGCAAAGGCAACGCAAATGGATTCGGTTGCGCAAAATTCCGCAGAGCTCGGATCGCATTGGCTGTGCACGCACTCCCCGATCCAGTCACCATCAACCAGTGGCTTGCACCAGAAGCCATCGGCACAATCATCCACGTGATAGACGAGGGAGCAGCCCGGCGCGCATGCGTAATCGTGGCAGGTCATTTCCGCGCCACATTGTTCTTCGTACCGGCAGGTCTCACCCATTTCAACCGTGCCATCATCGATACAACGATCAACTAGGCAGCTGGAGCCAGCAGGGCACTTGCCGTCCTCAGAGCAGCGGATGAGTGATTTGAGGTCACTCTTGGACGAGCCGCACCCCACGCCCATGACAGCCGTGATGACCAAGCTGAAGCGTCTCATGCCAAGGAGTGTACCCGAGTTTCTGAATGGGTGCATGCCCCGCCTTTGATTTTCAACATCAGCTCGATTGTCACAGCTCTTCTGGAGCACACGCGGCAACGAACCACGTGAGATCACTCTGGCCTGTCTTGTGGATGACTTTGCGAGTGAAAGAGTTGCCGTCCCAAGCATATTGGCGGATTTCATCCTTGTCGTCATCAGCAACGTAGAGTTCGGGTTTGCCGTCGCCGTTGAGGTCGGCAACGCCAGCAGCGTGTTCGAAGCCGGAGGAGTTGGCATCAATCTGCGATTTGCTCCACTTGCCGTTGGGTTTGTGTGGAGGAGTTAAGCGCCAGATGCCGTCTTTGTAGGTGGTGGCGATAATGTCCGGCTTGCCGGTGCCGGTCAGATCAGCGGCGAGCAGCACGCGAGATTGTCGGGCACCGGGCAACGAGGCGACGACCTGCGACTTCCAGGCACCGCGCTTGCTCGGCACAAAACGTCTGATCTCCACAGGGCTTTTTTCGACATTGCCGTTCAGCTCAGCTTCGATGGCGGTGTAGAGCTCGGGTTTGCCGTCGCCGTCGAGATCGGCGACCAAGATTTCTTTAGCGTGACTCTTGGACAAGTCAGCAATCTGGGTTCGGGCAAAGCCGTCAGCCTTTTTCGTAAACATGACGATACCGCCAGATTGAGACTGATTGGCCTTGTTGGGTGCAGAGGGAGTCGCGAAAAAGCTCGGCTTGCCCTTGCCGACGACGTCGCCGATCTCGATCTCGTGCACGAAGGTGTTGGCCTGCCGCTGTGCCTCGATCACATCCCAGCCGCCAGCGGTGCGATTGGCCACGGCGACGACGCCCTGGTCGTGGGTGGCGATGACGATTTCGAACTCGGGGTCGTCGTCCACATTGCCGACTTCGAAGTCCCGCAGTCTGTCCCACTTGCCGCCAAACTTGGGATTCCACAGTGTGTCAGCCTTCCAAGCCCCTTCTTCAACACGCCACATTTTCAGTATGGCTTCGGTTCCGCCAATGGTTAGCAGCCGCACGCCAACATCCGTCTTGACGCAAATGGCCTTGTGAAACACGCGACTCTCTTGATCTTGGAGAATATCGGCGCGGAAGCCATCGCCCTCCGGGGTGAGCATCAACAATTTGGCAGGCAATGGTTTTGGGATCTCTTTGCCTTCGTGCATGACTCGTTCGAAGTGGGCCTGGGAGAACAACAAGGTCCGCTCGCCAGGAAAGACGGCCAAAGATGTCGCGGTAGCAACGGGTGTCCTTGTGGCTGACGGTGGCGTTGTCGTTAGAGCTTGAGGCGCTATGTTGTTGTCATCGGCCTTGACGTCTGCGGCATTGTCAACACAAGCGAATGCCGACACGGCGACCAAAGACAATGTGCGAATCCTAACATTCATGCTGCACTCCTGAGTAACCCGTTAAACCGAGAAGCGTCGGTTGGGTCAAGTCGGACGCCAGCCGGCACAAACGTGCCAATGACGATTTGCCAAAAGTGATCACCCGATGCGACGGTGATGCGACCATTGAGAGCTGGTGCATCGTTGCGACAGCCGCTAGATTGACAACATGAGCACGGCACAGTTTACTGGCACCTCGACCTATCTTGCTTCTGCGCACTTGCGGGACATCGTCAACGTCGCGGTGGCTTTGCAGAAACCTCTTCTCATTCGTGGAGAGCCGGGCACCGGTAAGACACGGCTCGCGGAAGCGGTGGCAGAAGGCCTCGGGCTCACGTTGCTTGGCTGGAACATCAAGTCTACCACCAAGGCGCGCGACGGGTTGTATCTTTACGACACCATCCAGCGGCTCAACGATGCCCGTTTTGGCGATCGGGATATCACCGACATTAGCCAGTACATCAAATATGGCACTCTCGGTCAGGCGTTTCGTGCCAACGAGCGCTGCGTGGTGTTGGTAGATGAAATCGACAAGGCCGACATGGAATTTCCCAACGACCTGCTGCACGAGCTCGATGTCATGAGCTTCAAAGTCGACGAAACCGGGGAGACCATCGCGGCGATACACCGCCCGATCATGGTGATTACCTCAAACAACGAGAAGGAGCTCCCCGACGCCTTCCTGCGCCGTTGCGTGTTTCACTACATAGAGTTTCCCGAGCAAGACTTCATGCGCGACATCGTTCATGTTCATCACCCCGACGTCGAAGAGAAGTTGTTGCACCAAGTCATGATGGTCTTCTACTGGTTGCGTGAACAGCCGGAGATTCGCAAGCGGCCTTCGACCAGCGAGCTCATCGATTGGATTGCGGCCCTGCGCCATGCTGGCTTCGCAGCAGACAAGATAGAACAGGAGCTGCCCTTTCTCGGCGTGTTGCTCAAACGGGAGAACGACCTCAACGCGGTGCAAACTATTCGCGCTCGGTCCAAGCGCAATCGGTTGGGTTGATGTTCACGCCGTTCCTCTTCCACCTGCGCGCCAGCGGCCTGAAGGTTTCGTTGACCGAGTGGCTCGGCTTGATGGAGGCATTGGCGGGTGGGTACGCACGTTGCGACCTCGACGTGTTCTACACTCTGGCTCGGGCGCTATTGGTCAAGAAGGAAAGCCAGTTCGACCTCTACGACAATGCATTTGCCTCCTTCTTTGAAGGTGTTGACGCCAAATTTGAGCTCGACGATGAGTTGATGAAGTGGTTGGCGAATCCGGTGTTACCTCGCGGGCTCTCGGAAGAAGAGCGCCAAATGCTCGAGATGTGGGATCTCGATCGTCTGCGCGAGGAATTCCAAAAGAGGCTGCGAGAGCAAGATTCGCGACACGACGGCGGCAATCGGTGGATCGGCACGGGTGGTGCGTCTCCCTTTGGGTACGGTGGCATACACCCTGCGGGAATCCGTGTGGGTGGAGTTGGTGGTGGTCGCTCCGCCGTTCAGGTTGCCAGCGCCCGTCGTTTTCGCAATCTTCGAAACGATCGGGTTCTCGACACCAGGCAGATTGGCGCGGCGTTGCGCCGATTACGTCGGTTGTCCCGCGACGACGGCATCGAGGAGCTCGACCTCGAGGAGACCATCGACACCAGCGCAAAGAACGGTGGCGAGATCGACCTGGTCTTCGCGCCGCCACGCACCAATCAGATAAAGCTCCTGCTACTCATGGATGTAGGTGGAACGATGGATCCGCACACGGTGTTGTGCGAACGCTTGTTCTCCGCTGCTCATGCGGCCAGTCATTTCAAGCGGCTCGAGTCCTACTTTTTCCACAACTGCGTGTACGAACATCTATACTCCGACATCGCCTACGGCGACGGTCCAAGGACCGAAGACGTGCTCGCGCGAATCGACGCCACTTGGACCGTGGTTCTTGTCGGTGATGCTTGGATGGCACCCTACGAGCTCACCGTCTCTGGAGGTGGAATCAGCTATTGGCAGAACAACGCGACGCCGGGGCTCGTGTGGCTACAGCGTCTGCGTGACCGTTGCCCTCGCTCGGTATGGCTCAATCCCGAATCGCGCGGGGCGTGGGATTCTTTCACCATTCGGGCGATCGGGAAGATCTTTCCTATGTTCGAGCTCACACTCGACGGTCTCGGCGACGCTGTTGACGTGCTCCGGGGCAACCGCACGAATGTGCCGGGCGTCCTGACACGCAGGTAGGGCTGGCTCGTGGGTAAGGGCTGGCTCGAAGATAGGGCCGATTCGTCCTCTGGATGCCTTTCAGTGGCAGTCAGGGATCTCGAGAGGCTTCTTCGCTGGGGTGACGGAAAAGCCCGTGGAGAGCTCCTCCTTGGCCAAAGTGGTAGCGACGAGTATGGGAAACTCGGCCGCGAGCAGTTGATCGATCCGCGCAAACCAGGGACCAGCGTGAGCCCAGGCGTTGGCACGTTTTTCATCCCAAGCCTTTTTCTGTTTTTCGCTTGGCGGCGGAACATTGATGTGAGGACCGTGGTTCTTTCCGTGCTCTTTGTCGTGCCCATGGTCATGATCTCCAACTTCGTGCTCCGCTTCTGGGGCGAGCAGCTCCCGGGCGCGAGCCAAACGTTGGCGAGCGGCCAACGAGCGACGGCTCACTTCGGACTCTCCGAGGGGGGCACCCCGTTCATCACGCAAGATGCATTTTGGTGTTTTGCCAATTTCGCACTCCCATTGAGCCACGCCTCTTTGAGAGAATGCACGAATTTGTATGGGCCGCTCGTTGCGATAGCTCACTTCGAGCGCGATGGAGTCATCAGATCGATGGTGGGTCTCAATCACGTCTCCGCCGGTAGAATGTGACTTGATGACTCTGATCTCCGTGAGCTCGCCGGATTTCTCGATTGAGTGCTCTTGTTTGTCGTGGGGTGTGTCGGCCGTCTCTTTCGATCCCTCGCACGCTCCCGAACCAAAGGCGATTGCGGCAATTGTGAGGCTTTGTTGCCAGGTGCGCATGAGCCCTCCTCTGTGGGTCATGCCCACACTGTATTCAATGAGGGTCACACCCAACAATGAAACTATTCTACGGAACATTGACATGGGTGTCGCGGAGATCTTCAAACAAAGTTTCGATCTGTGGTGTGCTCGCCCATCGCGGTCATTCGTGGCATAAATGGTCAGCATGGCCAAAGTACTCGTACTCGATGATGACCCCAGCATTCGCGGGCTGATCGCCGCCATCCTGACGTCCGAAGGACACGAGGTTCTGGAGGCCGGTGACACGGCTGCGGCTGAGGCCTGTTTGGAGAATGACCCAGACGCGGCATTTGTCGATGTGGCTCTGCCGGGCGAGACGGGAGCGGAGTTCCTGGTTCGGTTGCGTCTTGATTCCCGTTTCAAGAACTTGCCCGCAACCTTTGTCACCGCCCATGTGGATCGCGCCATGCCTCTGTATCAGGCAGGCATCGCGGGCTCACGATTGGTCTCGAAGCCCTTTCGAAGGGAAACCATTCTTGTTGCGCTTCGAGAGATGTTGTCTACCAATCCCAGGCGCGGCTTCTTTCGCGTCCATCTCACCAACGATGCCGTTCAGATTAGCCTGGAAGATCAGATTCCCCGCTTTGCCCTCAATCTGAGTCTTGGCGGCGTGTTCATGTTAGCCAAGAATCGCTTGCCGGTGGGCGAACATTTCCGCCTAACTGTTCAATACCGTGACGACACGGGAAGCTGTCTCGCACGAGTCACCCACGTGCAGGCAGACGGCATTGGTTTCGCATTCCACAAACCATCCGACCGGTTTCTTGCCTTTGCCAGTTCCACCATCACTCACATGTTATCGGCAGGCGTTGCGGTCGACGAACGGCGTGTGGAGACGCGGACGATGGTGACTGCGGCCATCGTCTATCAGAGCGATGACACCAACTTTTCGGCGCTACTGCGGGATTTCAGCTCCACCGGCGCCTATGTGGTAACCGACCATCCGCCGGCAATCGGTGAGGCGGCCATGGTCTATTTCCCCGGTTACACCTATTCATCCGGCACTGACCAGGTGTCGGAGCTGCGCGGCTGCGCAGTCCAAGTCGTGCGACATGGACCGGATGGGTTCGGTTGTCGTTTCGAAGCCCCCAGCGCCGAAGTCAAAATGGCGATCAGCGAATTGCTGGGTGGACAAAGTCGAGGCCGCTGACACGCTCTCCAATGGATTCTTATGCGAAGTAGTCGACTTTGCAGCCACAGCCGTCCCACATTCTTTCGTAGACCGCCATTCGGGCTGCGACGAACCGCGACGCCGCAGAGCGATCTGACAGTGGGCGGATTGCACGCGTCAGAGCGTCGGGTTCCTCAACTGCCGCTATTCCGGCTGTCGTTTTGATCACGAGTAGCACACCCCGCATTTGCGTGTCGTGGCTTTCGATGACCTCGACCGCAGTGCTCAAATTCTCCCAGTCCGATGTGGATACGCGTACGATTTCTCCTTGGCGCAGCCGCTCAACAAATTCATCGATTTCCATGTGACCATGCTGCCAGAAGGAGTCGCTCGTTTCCACCGGGCCTGTTTGATCGAGCCACCGCGTGAATAGAGGTGTTATAGTGATCGGCGCGGACTGCAACAAGCTCACCGAGACCATTGAGGAATGTGAGAGTCAACACCAGGCCTGTGAGTGAGGCACATTCCACTGTCTCACTTAGATCGCTCGGCCGGGGTTACTCCGACCAAAGGGCCGAACGTGTGAGATTCTTGCCGGATCGGTATTGTGTGTGTACGCTTGCTCCCAAGGAAGAAGGTGGAGCAAGAGTATGAACCACACTGCCAATAGCTGCAACCTTGTTGGCCGGCGACGAAACCATCGTTCATCGCCACGATTGCGGTTTGACGGGCAGGCGCACTACTATTTTTCCGAGGGGGACGGCCGCGCAATCTGTCGAGACATCAGCTCGAATGGGGTTTTCCTTCGTTCCTCCCGAAGATTGGACCTGAACACACCAGTGGTGGTGGTGTTTGAGCTGATACCCGAGACACCGCCGCTCTCCATCAAAGGTCGAATAGCTCGTCTCGCGGGACCCGACGAAGAGCAAGGGATGGGCGTCGAGTTCCACGCTGAACAAAGCGATGAAGCTGTTGCAAGCATTAGCTCTTTCGTCATCGCCAACGGCGGTGCCCTCGAGTTCACGGGCTTCGCGGACGCGTTCCATACGGGCATTGAAGGGGAACCGAGCTTCGCGAGTCCCGACGCGAGTCTCGACTCAAATCCCGACGCGAGTCCCGACGCCGCAACAACCGCGTGTGACTCCATTGATTCGCCTTCGATTCACACCACCGCGGCAGAAGCCGACAGGGGAATCATCGAGGACCTTTGTGTCGACAAGAAGGCAGCGATACTCAAGGCCTTGGAACATGAAAGAGATGCTGTTGCGAGACACGCGGAGCAGCTGAAGATCCGACTGGCAAAGCTGGATGACGTCGAACGAGAGCTCGAGCAGCGAGCGACGAAACTTCAGAGTTTGGAGGAAGAGGCAAGACGCGCAATTGAACTGCGCACGCGGGAGCAGGAAGCACGACTGCATGAGCTCAACGAGCTCGAGGCGCGGCTTTCGAACAAGGCGGCCAAGCTCCAGGACCTCAACCAGGAGAGAAGGACACTACGAAGACGTCGTAAGCAGCAGGAGGCCCGGCAAGCCGAGTTGGATGCGCTAGAGCGGCAACTTAAACTGAAGGCAGAAGAGCTCGCTGCTCTGCAAGACACATTGGATCAACAACAAGTCGCCATGAATCAGCAACAAGACGCCATCGCTGTCGGCCTTGTTCCCGTTGGCAGTGTTTTGGCGCATGAGCACGAAAGAATTCAACCACAGGGAATGCATGCCGCCCGACAGCGTCTCATCGACCTCGAGCTTCGACTGGAAGAAGCGTACAAGGATCGGATGGCCCAGCTTGAAGCCCGTGCCGCGGCCTTCGTGGATCTGGAGCAAGACCTTCATGAAGAGCGGAAACGACTCTCACTGCTCGCATCGAAACTCGATGAACGGCAGCACACCGTCCAAAGGGAAGAATCTATGCGGCCCAACGGTTTGCCTGCCGCCAGACTAACGGACAATAGGACGACTGAGCGATTGCCGAACAGCACGCGACCGCACCTCGGGTTTCGATCGGCGTAATTCTGCCCTCGACCGGAGAAGGATTCGCCGCTTGTAAGTTGGTCGGTTGATCTGCGAAGATCGCTCTACACACGCGAAACAATGCAGCCCAATGGAAAGAGAATGGCAGGGAGACTGAGACCTCAATTCGATCCCGAAACCCAAGATCGTCTTGATGCCGAATGGAATAGACGGTCATTCGTTGTTGAACGACGTTATCTCATCGTCATTCAGATTGTGGTGGTCTTCCTCTACCTCGCATGGATTTTTGTTGATCAGAAGCTTGAGCCTCGATGGGCGCACGAGTTTTTGGTCATTCGGCTCGTCGTTGTTGGTCTTCTGTTACTGGATCTTCTTGTCACCTGGTGGACCAAGGATTTGTTGACGCTCCGGGTAGCTCTGGCCATGGTACCCATCTGTGCTGGGGCGGGCATTTCGTTGATGTTGGGTTACGTCGAGAACTACTTTGCGATCTATGTCTTTGGGTATTCGTTGGTGTTTTGGGGTGCGCTGGTTTTTTCGTGGAAGTTGTCTTTCTATGTCGTTGCCTACGGTATCTTGCTGGCTGTCTTTGCCGCGGTATTTGCCCTTCAGAGTTCCCCTGAGAACGTCGACCAATTTGTGGGGGCGTTCTTCTACGTGTGTAGTGCCACAGCCATTGTCGGGACATTCGTCGCCATTCGCGGACGACTCGAGTACAAAGCATTTGTTGCAATCTTCGAACTGGGTGAGAGCAATCGCGCCTTAGAGCTGCTCAGCAATACCGATCCCTTGACGAATTTGAGCAATCGTCGTCATGTATTGGAGCTTCTGGATCTCGAATTTCAGAGAGCGGGTCGATATGGCATCTCGCTATCGCTTTTGATGGCCGACATCGATCACTTCAAGAAGGTAAATGATACATACGGTCATCAAGTCGGAGATATCGTTCTCAGTAAGGTCGCTTCAGTCCTTTCGACCCATCGCCGCAGCACCGATATTGTGGGTCGGTTTGGCGGGGAAGAATTCATCATCATTCTTCCGCACACGCCAGCGCATGGCGCGATCGAGGTTGCCGAACGTTTTCGAACCATGGTGGCTGCTCTCGATTTTGGTGAAGACATCAAACCTGTCACCTTGAGCCTGGGAGTGAGTTTCAGTGGCAATCATCAAGCCACGAGTATCCATGATCTAATCCGAACGGCTGATGAAGCTCTCTATCGAGCAAAGGCGGGAGGTCGCAACCGAACGGAGCTCTTTGACGACGAACCTCTCACGGAGGAGATTTAGCGGCCGACGTCAGTAATCATTTACCGATGGTGGTCGTCGAGGAGCGCTGAAGATCGAATGATGTGGTGGGCGACCGTTCTTAGGGTGGCCAGCAAATCGCGTTTTTTGTTTTCTGTGGTAGGATCCTCAGATAGTGGCACCCATATTGAAGATAGGCGAAATTCTGGTTCAGCAGGGGCTGATCTCGGTCGGGCAGCTCGGCCAGGCGTTGCAGGCCCAGGGTTTACACGGCGGCCGATTGGGCACGAATCTCGTGGAGATGGGCTTCGTGAGTGAAGAACAACTTGCCACGACTCTGAGCCGCCAGTTGAATCTCCCCTACGTCGATCACTCCCAGGTTGCCAACATCCCCCCCGAAGTGATTGCCCAAGTACCGCGCCAAATCGCCGAGAAGTACCGCGCTGTGCCGCTCAAGGTTACGGGAAAAACACTCCACGTCTGCACGTCAGACCCGAACAACCTGGCAGCGTTGGACGAGCTGGGTTTCAAGCTCGATTGCCCAATCAAGATCTATCTCGCGACAGAGGTGGCGCTCAATTATGCGTTGGAGATGTACTATGGTGTGCCGCGTGAGCGGCGCAATCTGACGGTTTCTGGTACACCCGTTGTTGACGCCACCTTCGTCCAGCTTGCTGACGAGAGTACGCCCCTGCCTGCCGGTGGCTCCAGTATGAGTCGAACGGATTTTTTGAACGTTCAACGAACTGCGGACTTTGCAACGGGTGCACCCGAATCCGCGCAGAAGGTCGACTACGCGGACAAGCTGATCCGCGTCAACGATCGTCGCCAGCTTCTCGAGTGTATTCGATCGTTTCTCGGAACGATTTGGCCCAAGGCGGTGATTCTCGGCATTTCCCATGGGGCTGTCGTCGGCATTGGGGGTGTGCGCTTGGATGTAGCGCCGGAGAGAATTGCTCAATTGCATCAGCCGATTGTCGAACAAAGTCTTCTTGCCGACCTGCTCCAAGGCCGAAAGGTCATTCATCGTGATGTTATCGATGATCCGATGCTAGTGAGCGTCTGTTCCCATGTCGATATGCCGACACAGCACATAACCATCATTCCGATTCTGGACGATCACTCCGTTGTCATGATCGCCATCGGTCAGGGACTCGACCTTGCACGGGTGAAGCTGGGTTTCCCGCGAGCCCTGCGTTTTGTTGCGCAGGTTGCCCGTGTGCTGCAGATTCTCAAACTCAAAGAGGAGATCTTGCGTATCGAGAAGACATGACCATGCGAACGAAACACCGTATCCTGACTTTTGCCTCGATGGTGGTGGCTGCTCTGGCCTACTCGTGCGCTTTCGTTTCACCACAAACCGACGATTTCTATCACACCCAACCATCACCACGCTCGTGCTCCTGTCTTCTTGTTTTGCCGTTTGCCAACCTGTCTTCGGTGAGCTCAGCGGGAGAGGATGTTGCGGATCTCTTCTCTGCCCATCTCGATGCGCACCCGAGTTTTCATTCCTTTGACCGGACCTACATCTCCGCCCTGTTGAGGCGATTAAACGTTCCCCCGCCGACCGAGTGGCATCCGGAGATCGGCCTCCGGATCGCCAGGCTTGCTGGTGCCGAAGGCGTTCTCTTTGGCACCATCCAGGGTGCCTGGGAGACTGTGCCTGGAAAACCCGCATCGTTGTGGATCGCAGGAACCGTTCTATCGGCGGCAAGTGGCGAGGTACTGTGGATTGGCACTCGCTCGGTCAAACCTGAGTACGTCTCACAATCGGCAGACCTCGCTATCAAACACGCAGCCAATGCGATGGCGGAACATCTCGTTCTCGATTTGCGACCGACACGGAGTACTGCGCTGGGCGCGTGCCTCAACCCCGAAGCTCGTCTAACGCTGTCGGAAACGATCACCGCGTCCGACAAACCGACGGCGAACCTTCCTGGGGAAGACAGACATTCTCCCCAGGGCGAACCTGCAAGCGGAATCTTGGTTGGCGGAGGCCATGAGCCCATGGGCCAGGCAACTCCCACTGCGCGCACCGAACTGGAAAAGGGACCGTCGACGACGACAACAACAACGCTGCTGTCCAAGACGAACTCTCCAATGTCAGAGGCAGCACAATTGATGTTGCAACGACTTGAGAAGGGAGAGGCGATACCCTTGGCGGTACGACTCACAAACCGCTCGGCAAATGTGTCGGTGTTCCCCTCTTCGGAACTCCACGTGTTTTCGGAGCTCCTGCAGGCCAAGGCATCATTGAGATTGGAGGTCAGGGGTCACACGGATTCGAGCGGCGATTCGGACGACGATTTGCGTGTGACCAAAGAACAGGCCACTGCGGCGGCGCAAAGTCTCGCCAAGTTGTGGCGAGTTGAACCAGACCGTCTCGTTGCAGTTGCAATGGGCTCGAGTCACCCGATTCAACCCAACATCACCAAACGCGGGCGGCAAGCAAACCGTCGCATCGAGGTGGCATTGGTATCGCCAACAAGCGATTAAGATTGGTGGTGACGCAATTTGCTAGCCGCCTACGCGGTCGTTGCACCGAGAACCCGAGTTCATGTAATTGATGCGGCCCGAACCATACTCGAATTCAACGGTGGGCTGAAGGACTCGGAGTAACCCAAGCACGCAAGTCGTCGCGATACCGGAGCATCCCCCGCCTGATCACCCGCCAAAGGTCGCCCCGCACTGACTCGTGGTTGCACCGCAATCGATCCCCGACGGCGTCGACACCACACGCCCGCCACCATTGCCGGAGCGGGTCACCGTCATCCGTGGCCCAGCAACGCACTCACCCGCTTGGCAGACGCCATCCGCACCACCAGCGGCTGTGAAGTCGCAAGAGTAAATGTCACCAAGGTTTTCGTAAATACACTTGCCGACTTTGCATCTGGCACCATGGGCCATTTGACAGGGTCCGGGGAAATCACAATCTGTGCGCGATGCACATTCCGCGTCAGCCACGGTGACGCAAACCTTCTGCACACAATCCTGGTCCAGAGTCTCACAGTCCCTCCGGCACCTCGCAGGAGCTGTTGCCCACCACGGTTTTGCCATCTGATTTACAGCCAGCACAGAATACCGCGCTCATCACCAGGGCAACAAACGAAGAACGGCCAAGTTGAAACATGTGACGCCGGAACATACCCACCTCGATTCTCTGCAAATGCGTAACGGTCAACTATGTGCACAGACAGTCGGAGCTTTGGTGAACGCAGGATCCGCAAAGTCATCAACACGCCACATTTCCCCAACTCCCTGTTGGATGTTGGGCACTGGCGGTGCACAGAATGGGCCAAAAGATGGCAGCGACGGCACGTGCCTTGAAGTGTGATTCCAAGGGGTTGGCGCAGTCGCCAAAACAGGCGGGACGTTTGGAATGTCACTTCGAGCACCACCTTGCACTGAAACGGCACTTGGCGGGTCCTCAATGAGGCCAGTGGAAGGCCAAGACGTTGAAACCGGCAGCCAATTGCTGTCGACAATGAACATCACCGTGGGGTCTACGCCAAGACCACGTCTGACTGAGCGGCTTGCCGGTTGCGGGCACGCAAGACACCTGCTATCGGGGGAAAGGATTCACATGACACCTTCGTGCGCAAGGAGTGCGCTCCACAAGCTAGTAGATTGCCGGAGGGCTCTTCGTGGCTGCGAACATCTGGCGGCACTGGAAGCCCAGGGAGTCATCCATGTCAGACATCGTCCAGCTCAATAACGTCGTCAAAGAGTACGCGCTTGGCAAGACCGTGGTCCGTGCTCTGCGGGGCGTGAGTCTCACCTTGGCCAGAGGTGAATTCATTGCCGTCGCCGGGCCGTCGGGCAGCGGCAAGACGACGTTGCTCAACCTGATCGGCTGTGTCGACAAGGCCACCAGCGGGACGGTGACCCTCGACGGTGCAGAGACCAACACCCTCGACGACCACGCGCTTACAGAGCTGCGATTGCACAAGCTGGGCTTCGTCTTCCAGAGTTTCAATCTGATCCAGGTCTTGAACGTCTACCAGAACGTCGAGTTCCCCATCTTATTGCAAGGAACGAGCACCGGCGGCGAGCGGCACCGCATGGTCGAGGAGATCATCGATCGGGTCGGCCTCAAGGAGTATCTCCGACATCGCCCCAACGAACTGTCCGGCGGGCAACGCCAGCGCGTCGCCATTGCCCGTGCGCTGGTCGGCAAGCCCATGGTCGTGCTCGCCGACGAGCCGACCGGCAACCTCGACTCGAAGACCGGTCAATCGATCATCGATCTCATGAAGCAGATGAACCGGGAGGAGCAGACCACCTTCATCTTCTCGACTCACGACCCTCGAGTCATGGAACAGGCCCAGCGGGTCATCGAGTTGGTCGACGGCCAAATCACTGCCAACGGTGCCCAACCGGCGAAAGCGTGAGGCGAAGTCATGGCTCGTTTTCGCATCATGCGTTTGTTGGCCCTGCGCAACCTCTTGTCACACAAGGTCAGCTCGGCGATCGTCGGTGGCATCATTGTCTTCGGCACCTTCCTGGTCGTGCTCGGGACCAGCATCCTCGACACCATCGATGAGGCGATGGCCCGTGGCATCACCGCGAGCCTCGCCGGCCACCTACAAGTCTACTCTGCGGATGCCCAGGACGACCTGGCCTTGTTTGGGGGGGGCTTCATGGGCAATGCGGAGATCGGCACCATCCCCGACTTCGCTGTTGTCCGAAAGAAACTCGAGGCAATCGACAACGTCGAGGCGGTCATCCCGATGGGCATGTCACTGCACACCGACGTGCCCGCCAGCGAGCTCGACCTCGCCATCACTCGTCTGCGGCAGGCTGTGGCGACTGGCGACCCCGGTGAAATCGACTCTTTGGCGCAGCAGATCCGCGACATGGCCGCCGATATAGAAGAAGAGCAGAACAAGACCCGCGCCATCGCCCGCAAGGAGGAGCAGGTCCGCATCGACGAGCGGCTGGAGATCCTCCGCCGGGTCCGCAGCGAGGCGTTCTGGCAGGCGCTGTCTCGCACGCCCGAAGAGGAGCTCACCTACCTCGACGGCAAGCTGGCCCCACTCTCCCTTGAAGGAGAGATGCTGTGGATGCGCAACCTGGGCACCGATCTGGATCGTTTTGCCGAACGGTTCGACCGCTTCGAGCTGGTCGCCGGCGAGCTGGTGCCGACGGGCAGGCGAGGTCTGCTCCTGGCCGAGCGCTTCTGCGAAGACCAGCTCAAGAACAAGGTGGCGCGCGATCTGGACCAGATCTTCACCGCCGTGACCGAACGGGGCCAGAAGATCGCCCAGGATCCGGAGACCAAAGACAAGGCCCGCCGCCTGCCCGGCCAGTATCGCCGGGTGACCTACGACATCTCACCGGAAGACGCGGCGCTCATTGTCGAGCGCCTGGCACCGTTGGTGGGTGTGGGCAAGAACATCGAAGAAACGATCAAGACGTTACTCACTGTTACCGACGAAAACCTCGCTGCGCACCACAAGGCTTTCTACGAGCAGGTCGCTCCGCACATTCGGCTCTACAAAGCCAAGGTCGGCGACACGCTGACGTTGCGCTCCTACACCAAGAGCGGTTACATCAAGTCGCTCAACGTGCGCATCTGGGGCATCTACCGCTTCAAGAGCCTAGAGAAATCTGATTTGGCCGGAGCGCAGAATTTGCTCGACATTGTCAGCTTCCGCGAGCTGTACGGGATTATGACCAAGGAGAAGCAGGAAGAGCTCTCTGCCATCCGCAAGGAGGTCGGTGCTGCGGCGGTCAACCGCGACGACGCCGAGGCGATGCTCTTTGGCGGCGGCGATGCGCTTGAGACCCGCGCCCAACAGACCGACATGGACGACGCCGAGATCTTCGGTGCCGATGGTGCGCTGGCCGTCGCTCGGGCCGAGTCAGACGGCTTTGACCCGACCCAGGTCGATCAAGGCCTAGCGCTCAACGCAGCAGTGATCCTCAAGGACCCCGACCGCCTCGACGAGACCCGCGCCCAGATCGCCGCCGTCAGCAAAGCCGAAGGACTCAATCTCCAGGTGGTCGATTGGCAACAGGCCTCTGGCATTGTCGGGCAGTTGATCATCGTCATCCGCATCGTCCTTTACGTCGCGATCTTCATCATCTTCCTCGTGGCTCTGGCGATCATCAACAATTCGATGGTGATGGCAACCTTGGAGCGCATCGATGAGATCGGCACGATGCGAGCCCTCGGGGCGCAGCGTTCATTCGTCATGGGGGTCTTCCTGCTCGAGACCTTGATCCTCGGTGCCTTCGCCGGCCTCGTCGGCGCTGTCGCCGGCGCTGCAGTCGTCGGGCTGCTCGGCCATGCCGGCATCCCGGCCCCCAACGATATCATGATCTTCGTCTTCTCCGGCCCTCGGCTGTTTCCCGCAGTCGGTGCCTCGAACGTCATCTTCGCGCTGGCAGTCATCTTTCTGGTCAGCCTGGCCTCGACCTTCTACCCGGCCCGCATCGCCGCCCGCATCTCGCCGGTGGTGGCCATGCAAAGCAAGGAGTGAGCCATGGGCATGTACTTCGTCATGGCCTGGCGCAACCTGGTGCAAGCCAAACGCCGAACGTTGTTGCTTTCGGCGGCCCTTGGTTTCGTCTCGCTGTTTTTGGTGCTGCTGCTCGCCCTGTCGCAGGGCGTCACCGACACAATGCTTCGCTCCTCGACGGTGCTCTACACCGGCCATGTCAACGTCGGCGGCTTTTACAAGGCCAAGGCCACCGATGCCTGGCCGCTGGTGGAGGACGTCGCCAACCTGCGCAAGATCGTCGATGCGAACACCGACGATATCGACCATGTCGTCGATCGGTTGCGCGGCTGGGCCAAGCTGGTCAGTTCCACCTCGAGCCTCTATGCCTCGCTCTCCGGCATCGACATCGCCGAGGAGGGGGCCTTCCTCGAGAAGATTCAATTGGCACCCGAACGCGACTACAAGAAGAACGGCGGCGACGCGATCCTGGGTCGGATCGAGGACCTCGCCCAACCCAACACCATCATGCTCTTCGCCGCTCAAGCCAAGCGACTCGGCCTCGACATCGGCGACGAGTTAACTCTCAGCGCTGAATCGATGGGCGGGACCACCAACACCATGGACGTGCGCCTGGTCGCGGTAGCCAAAGATCTTGGCTTCATGAGCAACTGGAACGCCTACCTGCCCAAGAGCGCCATTCGGGAGATGTACCAACTTGCTGACGACATCTCCGGGGTGGTGCTCGTCTATTTGCGTTACCCCGCACAGGCCAACCTAGCAATGGAGAAGTTGCGCGGCGCACTCACCGCGCGTGGTTACACCTTGATGGACCATCAACCGGCTTCTTTCTGGATGAAATTCGAGTCGGTAGCCGGCGAGGATTGGCTCGGTCAACGCCTCGATCTCACCACCTGGGAGGACGAGGTCGGCATGATGAAATGGGCGATCACCGCTCTCGACTCGATCTCCTTCTTCCTGGTCGCCATCATGCTGCTCATCATCATCATCGGCATCGTCAACACCATGTTCATCGCCGTGCGCGAGCGAACCAACGAGATCGGCACCATGCGCGCCGTCGGCATGCACCGCCGTCAAGTGCTCAAGCTCTTTCTACTCGAAGCGGCGCTGCTCGGTGCCGGGGCCAGCGCCGCCGGCGGCATCTGTGGCGCACTGCTCGCCACCCTGCTCAACGCCATCGAGGTGCCGTTGGGCATCGATGCACTGCGGGCCGTCTTGATGAGCGATACGCTCACCCTCACCGTCCAACCGGCTCAGTTGATTGGCACGGTGCTCACTTTCACCATCGTCGCCGCGGTCGCCGCATTTTGGCCGGCAGTGCGTGCCGCGCGGCTGGTGCCGGTCACGGCCATTCACCGCGCCGAATGAGGAGATGCCATGCTCTCGAGTCTACTCTGCGTCCTGGTCCTCTCTGCTGCGCCGACAACGCCGTTGAGCGAGCCGCAGATGGTCGAGATCTTGAAGACCATCGACGACCGGCAACGCAACTCCGGCGACTACACCGCGCTTGCCTACATCGAGCAGAAGGAGCGCGACAAAGACGACCTGCTCTACGAGGCGGTCATTTACCGGCGGGATGACGACGACAAGCTGATGATTCTTTTCACCCGTCCCAAGGCCGAGGCGGGCAAAGGTTATTTGCGGCTCGACAAGAACCTCTTTTTTTATGACCCGTCGGTCGGCAAGTGGGAGCGACGCACCGAGCGTGAACGTATCGGCGGCACCGGCTCGCAGCGGTCCGACTTCGACGAGTCGCGCCTGGCCGAGGAGTACAACCCGACCTACGTAGGCGCTGAGAAGCTCGGTGCCTTCGGGGTGCATCAACTCGAGCTGCGCGCCAAACCGGGTGCCGACGTCACCTACCCGGTGATGCGACTGTGGGTCGACGAGAAGACGATCAACATCCTCAAGGCGCAGGAGTTGGCTCTCTCGGGTAAACTGATGCGCACCACCTACTACCCCAAGTGGAACACCCTGTTCAGCGAGGACAAGGGGAAAGAGGTCTATTTCCCTCAGGAGATCCGCATCTACGACGAGGTCGAGAAGGGCAACAGCACTCTGGTGGTCATGCGCAAGGTCGACCTCAAATCGCTTGAGTCGAACATCTTCACCAAGGCCTGGTTGGAGAGCAAGAGCAGATGAGCGCCGCTCTACCACTGCTGATAGGGCTGCTTCTGCCGGTGGCGCAGGCCGAGGCCGAACGCGAGGAGGAACTGTTTGGCGCGCCCACGCCTAGCAACGACACAGCAACCGCGCCTGAGCCTCCGGTCGAGCCCGCCTCCTCGGGCCAGCCGGACGGCTCCACCCCCGAGACAGCGTTGTTCGGTGCCCCCGCCTCCGAAGAGACATCCGCCCCAGCCGCGGATCGCAGCACCGCCCTCGAGGAACGCCTCTCTGGCAGCCTCGACGCCCAGCAGGACTGGCTCGACCTCGGAGGTCTGTTGTACTCGCGGCTCGAGTACAACGCTGTCGACGAGATGCCGGCAGAGAAGAACACCTGGCACACGCCGACGTTGCTCGACGTCTATTTCGATGGCCGACCCAACGACCGGGTGCGCGCCTATGCCCGCGGTCGATTGTCCTATGACGCCACGGTGCGCGAAGGTGCACTAAACGCCTATGGTGCCGAGCAGGTTCGGACCCAGGTGCTGCTCGATCAGCTCTGGCTGAAATTCGACATCTTGAAAACAGTTTTCCTCACCATCGGCAAGCAACCCATTCGCTGGGGCTCGGGTCGCTTCTGGAATCCGACTGACTTTCTCAACAGGCAGAAGCGAGATCCCTTGGCCATCATCGATGAGCGCAACGGCGTCAGCGCGATCAAGCTCCACCTGCCACTCGAGGCGCTCGGTTGGAACCTCTACGCCGTGGCCAATCTGGAAGAGGCAGAGAATCCCAAGAACGTCGGCGGTGCCATCCGCGCGGAGCTGCTCGGCGACCAGACCGAGTTGGCCTTGACCTATGCAGCGCGCAACAACAATCCGCACCAACTCGGCATCGATATCTCCACCGGGGTGTGGTTGTTCGACCTGAGGGCCGAGCTGGCGGCTCAAAAGGGCGTTGAGACACCTTTCTACCGCGGGCCGTTCGACGTCGCCCGCCTACAGCTCCCGCGCGAGGTCACTCGGTCTGACGATTGGATTCTGCAAGGCACCGCCGCCCTGGAGCTGACCGCGCGCTACTCCGACCAGGACACAGTCACCGTCGGCGTCGAGTACTTCTACAATGATGCCGGCTATCCGGACGCCCATCTCTATCCCTGGTTGGCGCTGAACAACCGCTTCACGCCGCTCTACCTTGGACGCCACTATGCTGGCGGCTACCTGCTGCTGCCTCGGCCCGGCCTATGGAACAACACCAGCTTCACTTTGAGCGGCCTGGCCAACCTGAGCGACGAGTCGTATCTCGCTCGCTTCGACTACGCGGTGCGGCTGCTCACGTTTATCGACCTGAATCTGTACGCTTCCTACCACTTTGGCGAGAGCGGCGAGTTGCACTACAGCTACTCGCTAGCGCCCATCCCCGTTGAAGGACTCGAGAACGGGTTCGAGATCAACGCGCCGATGATCGACATCGGTATCGCTTTGCGCGTCGCGCTCTGAGGCTGTTCACTCGGTAGCCCGAAAGAAATTGCCAACCCATAATTCCATCAACACGATTTACCCCATTACCCCATTCAGGGCTTCCGCTCGGTGTGAAAAACCGCAAAGAGAACGATCAACTGCGGAGAAAGCGCACGGGGTAAATTCCCATTTGGGTCGAGAGCCGGGAGAGTGCCTATATCTGAGTGCAAAGGAGCACTCAGATGGCACAAATGCAGCAATTCGCAGCCAAATCAGCCGAAGCTAGCCGCCTTCGCCAGCGCAAGTACCAGCTCGTCCGTCAGTTCAACTTGCCCGAGAACCTCGTCGGCGGTTCCTTGAGCCAGACACACCGGCGGTGTGGTCGACCCAACTGCCATTGCACAGGTGGGCCCGGCCATACCCAATGGTCAATCACGTTCAGCCGCTGTGGCGACCGCCGCGTAGTACCCAGCAGTTTACTGAAAGGCCTTTTGAGCTCGAGCAAGACGTTGCCATTACCCAGCAGTTTGAGGTGCTTGTTCGACACCATCGGGCGAGTGATGTAACGAACCAACCGTGCCAGCCCCTTGCGGTCGTGGGCAGACACCCGCCGCTTGGCGTGCACCGAAAAGCCATAGTCTGGCGTCTGACCCTGCGGCTCGAAGCCATTGTTTTGCGATTGACGTCCGTCATCTGCCGCATGGTCTGACCATTGTGGACGCAATCGAATGATCCGTTGCCCAGCCCGTTTGCCGACCATTGTCTTGCACCGCTCCAACCTCCAGTGGGCTATGCCCCCTCGAAGAACTGAATGACGCGATGGCCCTAAAAGGCCCCAAGAGAAGTATGGTTCTCCCGTGTGGTAGAACAGTTTCGCGCCCAGCTCCTCAACGGCTGTTGCATCCGGATCGATTCGATCATCTTGACGGGAGGTCGGCCCAACGACCGGGACCCAGGTGGGTCACGGGTAGGTGCCTTCATCGCTGCGACTGGACAGCAGTCGAGTATCGTGCGTCGTGGATAGCGCCCAGGGTTCTGCGCTGTTCAGCTGACGCCACGACAGTGTAGCCGGCATTGGCATTGGCACTGGCATCGCCAAAAAGGGATTAAGCTTGGTGGTGACGTAATTTGCTAGCCGCCTACGCCGCCATTGCACCGAGAACCCGAGTTCATGCAATTGATGCGTCCCGCGCCCCGACCATCCTCAAAACCACTGGTCGGCGTTGGCAACAATCGTCGGACAGTCGGTGTTCGACTCCACACGCCGCATCCGAAACACGCTCTCGGCGGCACTTGGCGTGCCGTCATCGGGAGCAAACTGGGCCAATGTCGCTGGGGTTGACCCCAAAGTCCGCTGCTGGCTGCTCCAAGTGATACTCCCAAGGCCGGTGCCAGTTTCGACATCGACAGTGCCTGCCAACTCTGTGAAGGTTCGCTGAATCACGTAGAGCTCCCCGGAAACAATGCCGGTGAGGAAAACGGTCATCCCAGGATGGCCGTCTTCGTCCTGGTCGATGACCCGTTCATCGAGTGGGTCGTCGGGCAACTCGTCGTTCGCGGGGTCGGCGAGGTTGACCCCTTGGAGCTCGATGGCGAGAGCTTCATGGTAGTATCCGCCCACAACCTCGGCACCCGATACCTTGGTGCCCAACGCTTCTAGATATGCGTCGGAAATAATACTTCGCACGCCAACGCCAGGAGTATTCTCGATAGCAACTGCACAGGGTGTCGCGCTCAGCACGTAGCCATTGTCGCCCTCGTCGATTACCAGCCGTTCAGTCGACGTCACAGTGGTGGTCACCTCTCCGAAGATGTGTTGACCCGTCGAGACAAGCACCTGCAGACGGGCCCACACACCAGCAAGACCCTGGACGCCACTCCGATCACCGACGCTCGCGTCGTCACCGAGGTCGACATGAGAATCGCCGTCCAGCTTGTCACCATCACTCGGGCTCGGTCTCATTGAAAACGGGTCATTGAGCTCGGGCGCGGAGCAACGAACAAACATCAACAGAAGCATGGCTGTCAAACGCACGTCAATCTCCTACTCGCGACCGCGAACAAACAAAGCCGAGGATAAGAACCAACCGCCGCTGGAGAAACCTGGATATCCGGGGTTGTTGCTCTGCAGACCTGCTGCGGCCGGTAGAGAAGCCCCGGTGCTCGCCGAGACCGAAGCCGGGAACTCATCAACCACTGGATTGAGGGCCGTCTCTCGCTTCTCATGTGACCGCCCCACGAGAAAGTGGAGTTGCAGTTGCAGGCCAATGGCCAGTGGGAGCCCCCACGGGGAAGTGTCCCATTCCAAGCCGGCGGCGATGCCGACCCGATGATTGTCGACGTAATTTTGTCGACCATCCTGAGATGGCACCGGCGATGGCACGAGGGCGGCACCCACATCGATTCGGTGGTCAGCAAATGACGCTTGTCCCCCCAGTGCCAGATCAAAGGTGTCAGCCCACGGATCCAGCGGCGTCTCACCCTGTCGGTTGACAAAAGCTGACCAACGCTGCCAGCCGCCCGTGAGGCTCACCGTCATGGGAACATCAAACAGATCAAAAATCTGCCGCACCCCAGGCTTGAGCCTGAGCGGCTCATAGCCGTCTTCGTAGACCAGCTTTTGCACCAACGTATCCTGTCCTTCAGGATAGGGATAATCCCAAAACTGGAGCTCGTTTCGCGCAGCAATCCGATTGGCGCTGGGAGCATGCACAGTCAAGGCGAAACGGGTGCCGTCCGCGGGTTCCCAGCTCACGCCACCATGGGGCAACAACTGCAGATCGATCGAAGTCTGGCTAGCAATGTAGAAGGACTCCTGATCGGCGACGTCGGGCATGTAGATTTCGTTGAGGACACGAGTATGCGTGGCCAGGGTTACACCCACTCCCACGGCCAGACTGTCAAGAATATCGATACCCATTCCACCGGCTACCGCCATCCGCACCAGACGGTCGCCATACATCTCAAATTGCAAAGCATTGCTGAAAAACTGTTCCCGCTCATCGACGTAAAAGCTCTGCTGCTGCTGGCCGCGACCGAGGGGAAGCGCCGCATGAATGCCCCAGGCAACCCGATCACCCAGCCTTCCCGCATGACCGAGCATCAGGAAGAATCGGTGGGGAGGGTTGACGGTGGCACCACGGGAGTTTCGGAGTTTGGCTGTGGGCAAAGGCCTGCTGGGCAACGTCTGTAGATCACCGCTGGAAGTCTCGACCCGCGCCAGGTATATGTCCTCGGTGATGTCGGCACCCATGGGCCGTTCCAACAAGTCGATGTCTAGATCCGTATGCAGATACCCAACGCCGAAACTGAAACCCGAGCATTTCCCGAGAAGGGCTGGGTTGTGAAACGCCGTCGCCGGCCCGCAACCATCGATTGTTTGAGTGAGCGGCGAGCGGCTGTCGAGTGCGCCCACAAAATTGTGCAGGGGCGAAGCCGAAACGGAATCGACAAGCGCAACAACGAGTAGAGGACACAAAACCCCCGCGGTGTTTCTGGCAACGATTGTCAGCCTCCCTTGGAGCGTCCCGGACAGACGCAAAATGGTGCGATCAAATTAACAACTGGTACCCCGACGTCAATCCGCATGGTGCATCCGCATGGTGCATATACGTAACCGCACCAAAGAGACAACAACTGGCCCAAGTGTCTCCCCCGAAGCTCGTCTAACGCTGTCGACGAAAACAACAACGTTGCTGCAAGCGATTAAGAATGGTGGCGACGCAATTTGCAGGGCCGCAGCCGCGTGGTCACTGCGTTGTTGCGCGGTTGAACCGATTGCCTAGGGCCCGATCGCGCACGGCGCGTACCAGATCCGGAATGCTCGTGGTGTTGGCCTTGTTGGCCAACCAGTTTGGCTAAGACACACTTTGCCTTGCATGCAAATCCTCGACGTTGCCAAAATCTTCCAACAACCTGGCAACAACTTGCTCACGGTTGCAAGGCTTGGCAACACGAGAGTCCCCGCAGCAATTTGTGCTTTCAACAAAGGTGAATTGTGATTTCGCGATCCGGAACCGGATGGTAGGCCAGATCCTTGGCAACGACGGCCTCCGTGGAGATTCTCGGTGGTATGAATGGCTCATCAGTCTTGTTCAGGGCAAAAGTGGGAATATCACCGCGAAAACTGAATCCCGGGATTTGCGCAAAAAACTCCGGGATGCTGACCTCACGTCGGCCATCTACGTCCTCAATGAAGAACTTCGTGTCATAGCCAATTCCGCAATAGAGAACCCCATCGTCCTTCAGCAACTGATGCACCTGCTGCAGATATTGCCCAAAATCCCGCGAATAGGTGCCAATTCCGACGATATCGGTGAGCACGTCCATCTGCGGCATCTTGCGGATGGGCAGACGGTGGAAGTCACCGGTGTAGTTGAACAATCGTGAGTCCTGACTGTAGGTCTTGAGAGAGCGGCGCAAGCGACCTAGATGGGATCCCATGGGATGTCGGAAGTTGAAAAGAGCTAGGCTGGTCTTTGTTCCCTTCAATTCCTCAAAGAGCTTCTGGTCCTTTGCCGTGCTCGGAAAAAACTTCCAGTGCAACGCATGCTCCAGGGTTGGATCATCATGGATCTGAAAGCTTGAGCTCGTCGGGGTCCATCTCGCCCCGGTGGAAGAGCTGCCGCATCGCCTTGCCCTTGCCTGCCCCCAGGTCACCCCAAATCTGCTCAGGACCGTGGCACGTGATCCGCTTGATGAACTCCTCTTTGAACTGACCGAGAATACTGCAGTAATCCGTGAAATTCCTCTCGACATTCCACTTGTTGGTGAAAGCAATCCGGTCATAGACACGCCGGATGGGATTTTTTCCAAGCGCACCGGAGACAAAATTCCGGAAACCCCGGCCAGCCCAGCGATTCGTCGAGCGGAACTGGGAAAAGTCTCTTTTTTTGGCCGCAACGATGGCTTTTGTTTGAGTGGCGAAGGGAGAGTTCTCAGCACTGGCAGCACTTCTTCCCAGGAAGACGCCAGCCGATTTCGCATCCAATCCTTCTCTGAGGTTGGCTTCGATGGTGAACGCGGAAAGATTGACTCTTGTGGCTACATCACTCACACCGGTGGCGACCAACAGTTCCTGCACTGTTGTTTGGATACCGTTCTCACTCAGTCGCTGGTGAATGTCGGCGACTGTGTCGTGGAATTCCACTTTGACAGCGATCTTCAATGCATGCTCCGAGGGACGCCTACTACCGCACAGCAATTATTCTACTCATCTATCCGGGGGGGCGATTTTTGACGAATGGGCGGCAGGTGTCAACCATCGAAGGATGCAGGGATGCAGAGGCAGGTTCCGTTCATCGGATCTTTACGGCCCCCTCGCGGGAGATGTGCACAAGTTGGTCTTGAGTGATAATGGAATCACGTTAGTGTCGATGGATCCCGCCACAGAAAGGAACCAGATGGTCGGCAAAAGCGTGACATCTATCATGCATAGAACGCATACAGGCCATGGGGACGCGAGCGATCGGCATCATCCTCTCTGGCTATGATGGCGACGGTACCGAGGGATGCAAGCAGATCAAGGCAAAGGGAGGAACGACCTTTGCTCAGGACGTGTCTGCCGAAGTGGGCGACATGCCCCGGAGTGCTCAGGCTTCAGGCTGTGTCGATCTCGTTCTGCCACCCGACAAGATCTCAGATGAACTACAGAGGTTGGCAAGCACCGCCCGTGCTGCGCTAGCGCGCTAGCGCGTTAGACGCAACTCGCGAGATTCCTTACCGATAACAAGATCACACCCAAAGGAAACGGCAGCAGAGCTGGATGCTCCTGTTGTCGGGGAGATTCTGATGTGTCGTGTTCATCAGCAGACAGAGTCTTCGAAGCTGAGTAGGCTGTTGGACACCTTGGTGCATTCGCAACCAGGGCCTCCCGGTTTTGTTGGAAAGATCTGCGTGGGTGTTGAGCACGAAGGCGGGGTCACTTGGTGGACGGGCTCCTTTCGCGAAACTGTTGAAACCAAATTTTCGGATGACTTGCCAGAGGATTTCGACGTTGCCGTTCTGCTGAGCGGGAACGTGGACAAGGCGATATTCGAACCCAAGTCGAGTCGCTCCGGGTCGGCTCGCAGGCGAGGGTTCGCTACGGGCGACAAGACGATTCTTGCACGGTTTCTCAATCGATATGTTCGCACGAACTCTGTTCTCGATTTGCGTTGCCGCGCCACGTTGTCGGAGTCACTCACATGATAAATGCCGGCGGCAAGGTGTCAGACACGGTTGGCCGAGCAGCAGAAGTACTCCGCGAGTTGCTGCGCAATTGCCCAGAGCACAAGGACGACGAGACGAACTCGACGAAGGAGCAAGCGGAGCGCATCGCGGACGAATATGGGGTCGAACCCAACAAGTATGCTGAACTGTGCGTTCGAACATTGGGAGGCTCAGGCAGCATTGATTTTGTTGACGAGAATATAGACAGATTGATCTTCTTTTTTGGCTGCCCGTTGGCTTCGTTGAGAAAGTCCGTCGACGAAGAGTTGAGCCGATTGGCTCAGCTCTCTCGAGAGGACTTCCTTTGGATGGTGGAAGAAATCACAACCGCGGGCAGACGGACGGATTTTGCCGATCGCACCGATGAGTTTCTTGCCAAAAAGTGGGTCCGCAACGTTCCCGTCGGTGACAAGGGTCAAACAGTGGGTGACACGCTGGACCGCCAACCACGTTTCAAGTTGTCCATCGATTCAGCTACCCAGATTTTGAGTATCGACCCCGAAACCCCAGCGGCAAAGAAGATGCTGCAGGGTCCATTCAAAGACACAATATCGAAGCTCCTCGAAGGTGCGACGGCTCTGAGTATCGACCCCAGAGATGGTCGGCCGAGTCTTCGCGGTATTTCACTGTCAATGGACGACGATGGTTTTGCTGTGAATCGCGTCATCAACTTTCTTCAGGATGCGTTGACGTCAGGAGCAAAAGCATTTTTTGATGGCCCGTTCGATCTCAAGGTTCTAAAGGCCCTTTTGATATCGCCGTTGAACACGCCATTGAGTGATGCGAACCCTGATGGAACTGCCGCCGAACAGCAGGATGGGTGGGTGAACATAGGCCCCATGCACACTCATATGCTTCTCAACAGCCTTGACGTTGAGGCATCGACCGACTCGGAGAGGCGGACTGTCGTAACTCTCCTGCATCACGAAATCCAGCACACCATCACTCGGGAAACGAAGGGAAACGGTTGGTTGGAGGAGGCAACTTGCGATGTGTTGGCATGGTGGCCAGGTGCTTCAGCGCGGCTGGGGAAAATGGTTGGGTTGCCATTTGCCCAAACGGGCAAAGTCGGCATTGATGTATATGCGCAACCTCGAAGCGCTCTAAGGAAACTTCTCCGTGCAGCCGGCGTTAGAACCGATGTTGCCAATGACTATGAATTGGCCTCAACTTTGCTCCAAGGAGTCGAACGGGAGTTCGTGTTTGAAGATCTGGCGACTGCCATCGTTGAGCATCAACGGTTGGATCCATCCGTCGTTGATTCATTGACAACTCACCTGCGCGAGGTGGGGCCGAAGCCGAAGGCCATTGATCGCCTGCTTGAGAAGTACGGCGTTGCGGTAGGCTGATTGGACCATCGCCGATCGCAAGTGCTCCTGCCGGTGTCGCAAACCAAGGTGTGGTTTTGTCGGTTTTGTAATGTCACTGGACATCCTGCGTGAGCGTCCACATACTAATTTGACACGGATCATGAGGGGCTGATGCCGACTATTGAGCAGAAAACAACATTGCCCCGACTTCTCGTCGTTGACGACGAGGTGGGCAACCTTCAAACAATGCGACGCGTCTTTCGCAAGACATACGATATGACCCTGGTGTCCTCCGCCAAGGAGGCGATTGACGCCTTGCGCAACACTACTTTTGATGTTGCTTTGGTTGACTATTCCATGCCCGGACTCACCGGCATCGACGTGCTCAAGAAGGCACTGGAGCTTCAGCCCGATATGGGCAGAGTTTTGGTTACGGCTCACGCTGAGGTTGAGGAAGTGAGAAGCGCCCAAGCCAGCGGTTTGTCTGCGGCAGTCATCATGAAACCTTGGGAGAAGGAAGCAATTGAGAAGTGGGTCGGTCAATTCACGCGGCTGCGGTCCATGCGTGCTGCGGTGAGAGAATTGAAGTCATTGCCGAACAAGTAACAGCTCGTGGATCCTAAACACACAGACATTGATATTCCAGACCTGGACACCGCCTGGAAGGATGCGTGTTTTCATCGGGAACGCCGGGTCGTTCTCATATTTTCCCCAGTCACCATTTTTCTTTACGCCCTGTGGATCTTGATCGATTTCAAGCTGGAACCTCAATGGGCAGAGATGTTCCTCGTTGTGCGAATAGCGGTCATGGTTGGGGTGACCGTCATTTTTCTGGCTGCCCTGCGAGCGACCAGTCTTTTTTCGCTCAGGGTGACGGTTGCAATGCTTCCATGTCTGATGGGATGGGGCATTGCTCTCATGCTCGGTTATGTCGAAGACAATTTTGCGACATATGTTTTCGGCTTCTCGTTGGTTTTCTGGGGCGGTTTGTTGCTCTCGTGGACCTTACCCTTTCTTCTTGCCGCCTACGGCAGTGTATTGACGGTTCTCGTCTTGACCTTTTGGGTACGGGACAAACTGGGTAGCAGCAATTTCATGGGAGCATTCTTCTATGCCGCGAGCGCAGCAATCCTGGTCGGGACAATGCTCGTCATTCGCAATGCCCTCGAACGCCGGGCGTTTGTTTCTTCCTATGAGTTGAAGCAGAGCAACAAGGAACTGGCTGTGGCTCTCAGTGCTTTGGGTGAAGCCCAAACCCGTCTCGTTGCAACGGAAAAAGCTTCCGCGATGGGACACCTGTTGGCGCAGCTATCCCATGAGATGAATAACCCCACCAATGTCATTCGAAATACCATGGAACCGATTCAAACTGGGGTGGAGGGTATTCTGGAAATGCTCGGTTCGACCCGAAATGCGCTGGAACGGCAGGGCCTTTGGGATGAGGCGTTGGTCAAGAAGTGGGCGGACCTCGAAATAGACTATCAGAAGGATGACCTCCCACAGGCAATAGCTGCGGTTCATGAGTCGGCTGCTCGGATCACCGGTCTTCACGAGGATTTCAGGCTCTATGTGCGCGGTGACGCCCCGGAGATGATTGAAAGTAACCTCAGTGACAATGTGACGAGCACCGTGCGTATCTTCAGTCGCGCTTGCACTGAGGACCTGCAGGTCACCACAGATATGGGTGACATCCCACCGGTCTTGATGCAACCTGGGCAGATCAATCAAGTTCTCTTCAACCTGTTGCAGAACGCCAAAGATGTTTTGAACGGCAAGGGGAAGATTCACATTCGCACCCGCAGCGACAATGACAGTGTTGTCCTGGAGTTGGAGGACAACGGCTCTGGAGTTCCGGTCGAGATTGCCGAGAAGATTTTCGATCCATTCTTCACCACCAAAGAAGTCGGCAAGGGAACAGGCCTTGGATTAGCAACCTGTAGTCAGATTGTGGAACGACACGGTGGAACCCTTTCGTTGGATCAATCGTATACCCAAGGCGCGCGATTTCGGATCGTCTTGCCCGCCCACCGGGGCGAATAGCTCTGTTCTGCGACACAGGCCGCCCACCGCGAACGCGCGGCGTCGGCGACCTACAGATCGGCCTTGGACGCGGCCAGCTCCGACGCGCAGCGAACCCACCCGCTCGCAGCATTCGCCAAACTGCCGCCGGATTCACTGCAGAAGTCGATGACCCAGTGGCTGGCGGAATCAAATTCCCCTTGTGTCCAGAACGGACCGCATGGCGTGCTCGGAAAGGCTTCGGTATCGACATACGGCGGATCCTCAGCCGTCTTGGCGCTTTCGTCGCGGATGTTTGTGATCTCCTCCAAGGTCGGCAGGCGCCAATCGGTTACGCCGGCGAGCGTCAACCCGGTGCAATGGGTCTCGGCTTCGGCGAACGGGCGCTGCGTGTCATCGATCGGCGACACGAACGCCAGGTTCTGGTCTTTGTCCACGACATAGCCATCGAACCGGACAAAGCGCTCTTGCGAGTCGTTGAGCGCACAACCCGAGGACGCGAGCAGGGCAACGAGCCCCATGGACCGCGGCGTCATTCGAACACCCCCAGAGCCCCGAGCAGGCCGAGCACAGGCCCGCCCACGTACAAGACGACCGGCGCCACGTCGAGCACGTCGAGACGTTGATTGTCGGCGCTGGCCGGCGCGACATCGAGCACCACGCCGCCGCCAACCAAGAGCGCCCCCACACCAATCCACGCCAAGCGCCGCCAAAACCGCTGTGAATCTTCCACGGCGGCGACCGCGGCCGCGCTCGGCAGGAGCAGAGCCACGACCGTGGTAGACCGGCCCTCGGTCAGGGCCACGGTGGCGCTATAGGAGCTGCCATCGGCGGCTAAAACCTCGAGGCGTTTGCCGCAGGCCGACGCCTCAAACGTGCCCGGGGCGGGCCCGAGCAGCTCGCCGTCGAGCCGGGCTTCCGCTTGCACGAGCGCACCGTCGGGTGTTTTCGGCTGCACCTCCAGCTTTGCCAATCGCGGCTCGGGTTGAACGGTCTCCTGGCGCTCCTGACCCTGATTGACGGTGAGCTCCAACCGCAGCGGCTTGAAGCATGGCGCATCGGTGGTGACGATGTGTACACCGGCGCTGACGCGGTGACTGGCCACTGGCGCTTTCACCGTCGGTTCGTCGTCGATGCGCAGCCCGAGCTTAGGGGGCACGGTGTCGAGCCCAAGCCATCCGAAAGGCGGCAGGGCCTTGATCGCCATCTCCGACACGACCGTTGGCAATGCATCCAACAGGTCATCGACACTGGCTCCGCGCAACCGCCGGTCGCTCTGGGCGGCCACGCTGGCGCGCTTGATGTCGACGAGCTTGAGGTGAAGCATGCGGCTCTCGCCCAGAAGCGAGACACTGCCCAAGACGAGGAAATCCACGCCCAACGCGATCTCGGAGCAGCCCAACAGATCGCGTTGCTTCTCGAGCGCCAACATCGCCTGGATGTCGGCCTGGGAGACGACCGACACGCCTGGCAAGCTGCGAAGCTCGGCCACCACGGCTTCGGTGAGCGCGTCGGCGGTCTTTTTCTCGATTCCCTCGGTGGCAGAGAGCGGCATGACCGCAACCTCGGTGGAACCGATGGCCGCCACCAGCAGCGCGAGCCACATCGTCATAGTGTCGCTTCTCCTTATTCGCTTGCGGGCGTACGCGATGGCATTTATCACAACCCTGCGCGCAGGCAACACGCATCCACGCGCAACGCTACATCCCCTTGTTGTTGAAGTATCCATGCCAACAGTGTCGTGCAGAATCGTGTGGTGAATATTTTCAAGAAATTTGACGTCACACCGGCCAAGCGATCAATTGAAGCGGTTGAGAAGGCAAAAAATATAGATGACACCTCTGATTCGACTCTCGTTTCTTATCGTTTTGTCTCTCGCTTCATGGGGATGTGGCACGTTTTCGGTGCTCAGGCCCGCTGATAACCTCCGCGCAGGCCAGGTTGAACTTTCTGGGGGCGCTGCGTTCAATTCGCTTCCGGAGGCGGTATTCGTTGGACAAGCAAATGTGGGAATCACTGATTGGCTGGAACTCGGTGGTCAATACGAAATCTACAGTGCCGTGGGTTGGACGCGCTTTGGATTGCTAAATACGGATAACCATGGAATCGCCGTTGCTCTAACGGTGGGCGGTGGGGCAGCCCAGATCTGGGACAGTTTGAACACCGATGAGTGGTCGGACTTTGAAGGTGCTGTTTTCGGAGGTGTCACACTCGGCAGACATTTCGGCGTCATTGAACCCTACGTCGGCTATCGAATCTTTTACTTTCCAGGCTTGGAAACCACAATACAGACAATCAAGGGAGGTTTGCGGTTCACTGGTTGGGAGACCGTATTTCTCGGGGTTGAAGGAGGGGCCACGGTTCACCATGCGCTACTTACGCTTGGCGAAGGGGCGCTTGTCGTTGGATTGAAACTGGGAGGCGGGTAGGGTTCGTCCTGCAGGAGTCGAAACGGAACGGACCTTACCAATGCACCACAAGATAACGTAGGTCGAAGCCGTCTGTCGCATCGTAGTAGACGATGTGCGTCCTCCCCGTCTTGTCTATGACCATATCCGGACTACGACCCGTGCTGATGCCACCATCGTCAAGGAGTTGGTGCTGCCAGAGCGCGCCATCGTGCCAGACATAATTGAGGCCATTGGTATTGCGATAGGCGATATGGGGGCGGTCGTTCGCATCGAGCTCCATGGCCGGCTCGAGAGCGCTGGTGCTCGATTCGTAGGTTGATACATCCCAAGCAAAGCCATTGAAACGGCGGTAGGTCCCGTCATCGTCCGCGAAGTGGGGATAGTCCCAACGATCGAGCTCGAGATTGTCTTCACCTGTCGTCGAAGCTTGAGGGAACTCCCAAAAGCCTGAGGCTGGATTGAGAAAGTAATACAGATCGTACGTTCCGTAATCGGCAGAGAAATGCGGTACGTTCTGTGTGGTGTAGCGCAAAGCTGTTGCGTGGTCGGCTTTGATGGGAGCCTCAATGCCGGCGAGGATCGGCAGGCTCAACCAAGATGACCCTGGTTTGCGGACATAGTGGAGATTATCGCCGCTCCGGTCCGACACGATGACGCTCGGCACCCCGTCGTTGTCAAAGCGAAAAGCCGTCGGGAAGGAGGTATTGGCACCGACCAACACGGTCTCGATGTTCCAGGTGCCGTTGTGCAATTGGGCAAACCGGGTCAAGCGGCCCGGATTGTCCGGATCATCGACACCGTAGACGATGGTTGGGGCACGGTCCACTGGTGCCACGAGGATGGTGGGATCATACCCCGCCGTATCGGCGCTCACCCCCACGCCATCGACGGAGGTCTTCGACCAGGTCTGCCCATCAAAAACGGCATAGCGCAGCACAGTTGGCGCGATTGCATAGGCAATGTGCACTGAGCCATCCATGGCGACGGCGATGGAGTTCTTCTGTGGCCGCACGTCATAGGTACCCTCCACCGTGACCACCTGCTCGGTGGATGCGACGTCGCAGGCCTCGCCATTGAAACAGCTACCGGTGACACACGGCACCGAGTTGGTCCAGGCGCGGCAATCGTTGCCAATGACTGTCCTGCGGCACTCGCGAATGGTCCCGTCGGTGCACTCAGTCTCCCCAATGGTGGAACAATCGTTGATACAGGTACCGCAGCTCTCCGTGTCGGCACAGAACTCGTTGGGGCAGTCCGACCATTCAAGCCAATGTCGGCAGCCATTGCTATCCACCCCACAAACGCGCGCCTGACCGCCGCTGCATTCGCTGTCACCGGCCGCCACGCACTCGTGTGTGCATGCATCACATCCATGCTCGCAAGCAACGCACTCGGGTGGACAATATCCGCCGGTGCCCGCACAATCCGGTGGGATTGCCTCGCAGGCGCCTGCAATACAGGCCTCGCAGATTCCACAGTCCGCGTGATTGTAGCACTGCTCCGGTTCGGTACAGGTCACCAGTGCAATTGCTGCCAGCATGGTTATGCCACGCGACAGGATCAGTGTTCCGTCAACTTGGAAACTCAACTTTCGTACAAAGGAAGTCACGACAGGGAATCTACTCGAGGAAACACCCATAGCACCAGGTCCACGAGGATGAGTCGAATGAATCCGTTCGCTCCAAAAACAAATGTGATAATAGTTGGTTTCCATTTCAGGCGGCGCACCCTCTATTTGGTGAGACGTGGTGCCGTTTGTGAGAGAACAACTCGATCACCTTTTGCAAGAGTGGCAATGGCGCTACGCGACGACAAATGGACCGAAAACGTGATCGCGGGCTTGAGAGCCGGCGATCAGGCTGCTCGGCGCGAGTTCTGGCACGGCTACTGGGATGGAATCCACGCGGTCTGTGCGGGCGTCCTGGGTGACGGCCTGTCTGCCACTGAAGTGGCCACCGAGGTCATGGCCGACTTCATGTGTCGGTGGGTCCACCAGCTCAACCATCCGACGGCGGCCTGGAGTTATCTCAGGCTCATTGCCGCGCGTCGGGCGGCCAAAGAGCGCGATGATCAAGCTCATTCCATCTTCATCGACATGGACTGCTTCTGCGCCGAGGCGGAGCTCTCCCCTGAGGAGGCTATGGCTGACCAACAGCTCTTGCCGCTTCTGCAACAGTGCCTGGGTCAACTGCGCCCCAAGGCTCAACGTGCACTCAAGTTGCGTTTTTACAGTGATCTCACCCACGAGGAAATTGGCAACCTCCTCGGGGGCTCGAAGCAGTACATTGGCCAGCTCGTACGCCAGTGCCTGTCTGCACTGCGACGGTGCGTGCAAAAGGAACAACGGCGGCAAATGCTGGAGAGGGCAGAGATGGGACGAGCATGACAGCGACGAACTTCGAGACCCTAGAGGAGACGCGGCAGGACCAGCTCATCGCGGCTCGCCTCAAACGACGGCACGAACGGCATTGCCCCGAGCTGGAGGATCTCGCACTGGTCTATGATGGCAAAGCGTTGCCAGAGCAAATCGTGGCGGCAGCTCAGCATTTGCAGGAGTGTTCCGATTGCGTGGCCGCGGTGCACCTACTGCGGTCAATGGACGCGCCCGCAGCTCCCGCTCGAGCTCCAACTCGCATCGGGCAAAAATGGCCATGGCTGAATATGCAGAGGCTTGCCTTTGCTGCGACTGGACTGCTCCTGCTCTTCGGGACGACGTGGGTCGCGCTCCAAAGCTCGTCAGTGAATCCGATCCGCTCCACTCTGGTTTCCAAGGGCGGTGGTGACTCGATAGCCATCGCTGTGCGTCGTGGAGAAGAGCGATTTGTGGCCCAACCCACCACGCCGCTTTTCGAAGGGGACCTTCTGGGGTTTTTCTATTCCGCCGTTGAGCCGGGATATTTGCTTCTGCTCAACGTCGACGAAGAAGGCAGCTCGTCAAGAGTGTTCCCGGTCCGTGGAGTCGTAAGTGGCGAAATCGAAGCAGGACAGAACGTGAATCTGCCCGATGGCGGCATCATGCGTGCCGGACCCGGATGCGAGTGGTTGGTGGCTGTATTCTCCCAACAACCACTCCCCATCAAGTCGGTGGAGGAACTGGTCGGCAGCGCTGCCCAAGACAGTGGACCAGAGTGTCAATGGCCAATGGTTGCCTTCACTGGGGCGCGCACCGTCTCGGTCTTTCGCCTTCAATAATAGAGGACATCGTGCGGCACCTGTTGTTCGTCTTGATTGTATGTCTCTTCACCGCAGTGCCGTCGCCGGCCGCGGCGGTGACCGTGCGCTATGCCATGGTGATTGGGAACAACACCGGCGTCGATGCAGACGGCCAACAGCCATTCTCGAAACTCCAGTTTGCCCAACGAGAGGCACAACGTCTGCGCGACCAACTGGTTGCCCTCGCCAACTTCGATCGCTCACCAGAGCGCACCATCCTGCTCACGGGCGGCACTCGCGCGCAGGTTTATGAGGCGGCCCAGGCCCTGGCCAAACAAAAACTTGCTGACCTGCAAACATTTGGGAAGATCGAAACTTTGTTTGCATTCTTCTTCACTGGCCACGGTCTCAACGGCCGCCTGCTGCTCGCAGACGGACCGCTCACGGGGGCGGACCTCGGGGAGATCTTTCGTTCTGTGGGCGCAGATCTGAACGTCAGCGTCTTTGATGCTTGCTACAGCGGCAGCCTCGAGCCGGGGGCCATGTCAACCAAGGGTATTGAGATGACCCCAGGCCTCAACATCTTCCGGGCTTTGCCGGAACAGGTGCTCACCGCCGAGGGAAGCGTTTGGTTTGTGTCCAGTGCCGCAGATCAAGTCAGTTATGAGGACGAGAACCTCGGTGGCGTCTTTACCCATTTCTTCATTGAGGCCTTGGCCAAGGCACAGCGGGATGGGCCGGGTATTACCTTGGAGAGAGTGTGGCACTACGCGCGGGAAAAGACCGTAGAACACACAGCGCGTCGTGGACGGCGGCAGGAACCCCAACAATTCGTCACAAACCTCAAGGAGACCGGACCGTTCTATTTCAGTTTTCCGGGCCGTCGCACCGCCAGGTTGATCCTCGGCGAGGCGGTGGGCGGGCGATTCCTCTTGAGCTACGCCGATGGTCAACTCACCGAGCGTCTCGTAAAAAAACCAGGGGTGAGGCGCGAGATGCTGGTCTATCCAGGAACAGCTCACCTCTTGCTCTTGGAAGAGGGGAAGATCTTGTTGCGAGAAGAGCTGACATTTGTCGATGGAGGAGAGGTGGCGTTGAGCTCAACGGCGGATGTTGCAATCCACACCTCTTTGGGAGAACGCATCGAAAGCATCTGGGTCAAAGGGGCCAGTGCCCAGACCCTCCATGCCAGTCGAACCGCCGCCGGCGCATCCGTATCTGTGGGAGCGTCCTACCGTTACAGTCTGCCACATCCAGGCCTGCTGTCTCCGTCGCACCAAACCGGTGCTACCTTACGCCTCGATTATGATTGGCTGCTGGCAAGCCTGTTCGTAGGTTACGGGCGCGCTGCTGAGCAATTCGACTCTTGGTCATACGAAGCAGACGCGTTCGTGCTCGCGGCTCAACTCGGGCTGGCGAAGAACCTATCTATGATGCGCCTAAGCGGTAGCCTGAGCGTCGGGGCATCGGCGTATTGGCAACGGTACGACAACGGCCGCCAACGCCAGAGCTGGGCCTTTGAACCTGCCGTTGTGGCGAGCGTCCTGCTCCCCAACGACGGATTGCTTGGGGTTGAGTTAAGCGCGAGCACGGGGCCGACGTTGTTACCCGGCGTCGGGCGATCCGCAGGCTATCATTGGGCGATGAACCTCGATATCGCTGCCGCGCTCATAGTGCGAGTTTGGTAGCGCGTTTGCGGGTTCAGAACACCCCACCTCTCTGGGGGTATACTGGCCGTGTGCAAGTCATCGCCACCGGATTGCCCACACGGGGATCGAGCCATGCCCTGTTATGCCCTGTTACACCGCCAACGGGTCAACGGGCTCCACGAAGGGGAATCGATGAAAATCCGTGTCCCGCGTGTAGATGCGATGAATGCCGTGCTCTTTCATCAGAATGGCGATGTGGGCGTCGTGAAGCAGATTGCCTCTGAGATCTGGCACCTCATTCATTACGGTACGCGCGACTTCGGCATGTCCCTCGGTGGCAACGAGCACTTTGAGAGAGCTCGCGGCGAGCAACGCGTCGATGAAAGTCCATGCCTGTGGTGCCGACCATGGCCGGACAAACACGCGGGGATGAGTAACCACCCGTACGAACTCGTAGACAATGCTCCATGTGAGATGCCAGGGGAGAATCTCCGCGCGCCATCCGAGAAGAAGCGCGCGGCAGCGCGTATGCTCAGGTGCGCGCTCATCGGCAGCATAAACGAGCACATTCGTGTCGACGACAAACACTACCGTCCCTCCATGGCCTGGTAGAGCGCCTCGCGATCGGCGATATCGACACGTGCGCCCCCTGTGTCCACGGTTGGCAGAGGTGGGAGTCGACTCAGTTTGACCTCCTCATCAAGGAAGCGTCTCAGCGCGGCTTCAACAAGCTCCGACATCGTTCTGCCTCTTGTGGCCGCGGCACGTTTGAGCTTGCGCATCACAGGGTCGGCGATGACCAATGTCGTCTTCATATGGACAAGCATACGTTATGTACGGAAATATGGCAATATCGGTAGCAAGCCCACAAGCCCAGCGTCGGCGGATGTTCAATGCCCCGCTTGGGCGCGGGCGCTACCAACGCCGATCACCAGTTCTACCACGGTGTTTTCATCATAGGGCTGGGGCAGATAGAGCGCGTCTGTGCGCCAGCCCCCAATGCCGTTGCCCCATTCCAAGCCGTGGCCGTACTGCGTCAGATCGGTGTCCCAGTAGTTGGTGACGATGCCGTCCGGCGACACGCGATACAACGCCGCCGTTTCGTAGTTGGGCAAGTAGAAATTGCCGCAAGCATCGGTGCCCAGGCCGTCCAGGAACGAGACGCTGGGTACGACTGTGGCCAGCCGTCGCGCCCGTCCGATGGGATCGAAATGGTCGTCGATACTCAGGGCGTACACGGAGTCGCCGAAGGCACCGATGAACATCAGACTGTAGTCCTGATCGAAGCTCACGGTGCGTGGCACCCACGAATCACCGTAGCTCGCCGGATCTAGATAGACTGTCACCGCCTCGGTCTCGACGTCGACGCGATAGATTTTGCTGTTGTTGGCGGCGTAGACCAGGCCGTCCGGTGCCACGGTGACGCCGTAGGCCATGATGTCCGGAGCCACCACCGTCTGTGCGCCCGTTGGCGCGATGACGACCAAACCCTGCATGTCGGACGCTACGACAAGGCTGCCGTCGGGCAACCAGTCCATTCCCTGCACACCTTCAATACCGAGAGCGAAGGCCATCGACTGGTTGTCGTAATTGACGGCCACGAGGTTGAACCCATCGCTGCCGATAAGATATCCCTCCGAGTCGAACGCGACATCGTGATAGCCACGCGGATTGTCGAGCTCGTTGACTTCGAGTGGCGCATTGGGCAAGTGCAGGCAATCAACCGGCGGTGTCGGCTCAGTACCGGTCGGTACCGTATCGGTGCGGTTGGGCATCGTCATCGGCCGGCTCGGAACCCCAAGGGGCACCGCCAGGACGCCCGCGCCCCCAGCGACGCCAAGATAGATGGTGTCGGCGTCCCAGCCACCAACACCGCTGCCCCAGGTGACGCTGGTGATTGGCGCATGCAATGTTGCGGCGACGAGCTGCCGCGTTGTACCGTCTGGAGAGAAGCGCCATATCGCGTCGGAGGAGGCGTCGGAGACATAGACATTGCCGCAGACATCGGTGTTGACGGCGTGTAACACCGCGCCGCGCATTTCGGTTTCACACCAGAGCTCACCGCCTAGGCCCGTGTCGACACACGTGCCCGCACCCCCCTGATCGACGCAGGGATCGTTGGCTGCCTTGCCCGTGCATGGCAACGTCGGCTGGCACACCAATTCGCCGCCAGCACCGGCGGTGCAGATGCCCGCTCTGGCGGCGCGCAGGCTGACACAACTGTCCCCCGACGTCAGCCCCTCACAGGGTGCGGTTAGGTTGCAGAACAACGCACCTTGTTGATTGAGAGCACAGATGCCCTCTCGCCCAAATGGATCCATGCAGGCGTCGCCCTCGTTGAGGCCGTCGCATGGATCGCCAACAACGCAGATGAGCCCGCCGTAGCCGTCGTCTTCACAAAAGCCCGCACCGTGATCGGGGTCGACGCAAGGATCGCCGACCTGCTGGCAGGATGCCATTTCTTCGCAATAGAGGTATCCGTCGTTGTCGACACAGACGCCGGGAGTACCCCAATACGTCGTGCAGGAATCGCCTGCCTGCTGGCCGGTGCACGGCTCGACTTGGGCACAATACAGGATTCCCGGCCATCCCTCGGTACAAACGCCCTGCGAGACCCGTTCTGGGTCTTCACAGCTATCGTCAATCGCAAGGCCCGTGCAGGCGT
>Ga0156400_1147_pt1 | contig 44026 bp, 21 predicted proteins | sample RifOxyA3_FD_108044 | JGI IMG/M metagenome (GOLD analysis project Ga0156400, IMG submission 108044) | Deltaproteobacteria bacterium RIFOXYA12_FULL_58_15
CAATTTCTCCCCGCAGGCGACGACGCGTGAGTGCCGTGTCCGAGTGGTAGGTCAACTCGTAAGTTGACACGTGTTCGGGTTGTGCGGCTAATACAGCCTCAACATCATTGCCGAGGTCGGCCAAGGTCTGCCCTGGAACGGCGAAAATGAGATCGACGCTTACATTTTCGAAGCCTGCGCGCCGGGCCCGTTGCACAGCCAGAGCTCCATCGGCTGGACCATGACGGCGTCCGAGCACCTGAAGTACCCGAGAGTCGGATGATTGCCAACCGATCGAGAGCCTGTTGACGCCAAGCGTTCTGAGCGCTTCGTAGCCTCCGATGTCTAGGTCAGCCGGATTGGCTTCGACGGTAATCTCACACTGTTGACGCCAGGAAAAAGTTGCTTTGGCTGTTTCCAGAATCTGCGCCATCACCGTTTTGGGCACCAACGATGGCGTGCCCCCGCCAAAGTAGATCGACTGAAGCTTGCGATCTGTGAAGGTCGGGGCCCGCACCCGCAGCTCGGCGCAGACCGCCGCTTGCCACCTGTGCCAAGGCGGATCGGCAATCGCGGTGGAGTTGAAATCACAATAGGCGCAGCGACTGACACAAAAAGGAACGTGAACGTACAGCCCCAGGTCCCGAACACGAAGGTCAGGAACGTCTTGGCAGAACATTGGCACCTACGCCTACGGCACTTCGAGCGAGACGACCTGCAATTGCCCCAAGAGCATGACAATCCGCGCTTGCTCCGCTGGGCCGCCGTCGGCGAGCTTGATGTGGGTGGCGTCGGCGATCGGCTGTCCCCACGTCGGATCGACGCTGTACCAGCCCCCGTTGGCATATACCTCCGCCCAGGCATGCCAGCCAAAGCCATTGCCGGGAGGCCAATACGCAACCCCAACGGCCACACGGGCGGGGATGCCCAAGGAGCGTGCCATCGCGACAAAGAGAATGCTGTGCTCTGTGCAATCACCGCGACCGCTCTTTAACGCCTCAAGGGCGTTCGAATAGGCCGGCACATATTCGTCACGGATGTGAGCAAAAACAAAATCCGACAGACGGCTCGTTGCGGCGAAGACATCTGTCGCCCCTTTGGTCACTCGCTTGGCGGCCTCTATGATCTCTGGCGCTTTGGTTTGAATGAAAGCCGTTGCCTCCAAATGGGTGGCGGCATCGCCACTGACATTGGCACCGATCACACATGTGGGCGGGGCAGACTCGCGGGTGAGTTCGAGCACCACATCGCCATTCTTTCGACTCACAACCTGACGTTTGGAGGCAGGCGGAAGCAGCTCACCAAAGCCCCTCAGGGTAACGCGCATCTTGTCGATGGACGTCGAATCTCTCAAGGGCTCTGGAGTCTTGACCACGGCGTTGACCAGGAGGTCCTGATGGAAGTCGAGCTTGCGAGCCACATCGGCTGGTTCCAATCGTGCAACGAAAAATCCACCCACCCTTTGCTCCAACACCTTGCCGGTATCGTCGAGCCAACTCGACTCGGAAATGCCGAGCTCGGGGTAGGTCGAGTCAACCTGAACCATTTTGATGAGCACTCCACCAAAAGGCCGTTCCTCGACAGCCGATATTTTGTGTTCAACGTGCACCAGGCGCTGGATGGAGGGATCGTAGCGTTTGGACACAGCCTGAGCGCCAACGCGAGGAGCGCTTACAAGACGCTCCACCACCATGGCATCGTCGAGCGTGTCGCTCGCTTCTACCAACTGCGTGGTGCTCGAACCGCCTGCTGTGATCGTCAGTCGCAACCCGGCATCCTCCCGAACCCCTTCGACCTTCACCGCCCCTGTCGCGGCCGTCTGGGAGAACTCGAGTGCGTGCAATTGCCGCGACTTCGCATCATAGGTACGACTGTCACAGAGCACTACTTTGGAAACCGTTCCCATTCCGCCCACTGACGCTTCGAGATCGATGCGGTATTGTACCTGATTGCCAACGATCACCTGTGAACGCATCCAGCCAACTTTGCCGCCGTTGAGATAAATGCCGTAATGATGATCGGCGGCTGCAGGGAGGTTGGGCTTCTTGGCGTCCGCGGTCGTACAGGCGACAATCGACGCCAACAATGCCAGGCGCACCGACGTGATAAAAGAAAACGGGTTGAACATCGACGGCCTCTCAATCGGTCTCACTTTCTCGGCGGAGGGGCCCCAAGGATCACTGTTTGGCGACGTGGGGGCGTCCGATCGAGCGTACCTAGAAATGCTATAAGGTCTGTCTCTCCCTTGCGGAAAAAACTCTCAAACTCCACACCAATGCCCGCCTTGGTTTCCTCTGCTTTCCCAGGCAAGTCAACCCGAACCACACGGGCGTTTCCCTCAATGGGCTGAAAGCCTTGGGGCCTGAGGCGAAAGCCGACCGCGGTGCCAATGGGGAGCATCTGATCGCAACGCAACATGACGCCACCACGAGAGATATCGATGGCTTCGCCGGCAAAGACTTGACCGCCGAAACGCATCTCTACCGGAAATTCGGTGGTGTAACGCACGAAGGTTCGGCCGAGACGCACGTCCGCTCGCAGGCGATTGATTGTCTCCACCAGAACAACCGCAGGATCGTTGCGGGTCCTGACCGCGCTTCGGTCAGCGTCTACCCCGGCAAACAAACTGCGCGCCTCTGAATCGGAGAGATAGACAATAGGCACCAATCCAATGCCTGGTTGGCTTCTAAACTGGCCCGCGAAGAGACGGTCGGCAGGTGAAGTGGGATGGGCATCGTAAATCACCGCCTGGTAGCTGCTGTGGTGACTTCGCTCGATACCCTCTACGCTGTCCGGTGACACATCGACATCAAAGTTACGAGCCACGAGATCGGTGGACAGGCGAGTCGACAGATCGAGATCTGAGGAGATCAACAAGACTTTGGGTTTGACCTGGCGGATGCTTTCGCGATGGGAGTCAATGCCGCTCTGAAGGCGCACCGCACCCGTAACGGCGGCGCGCACCGAGGTGAGCACGCGCTCAACGTTAAAGGGCTTGAACAAGAGGTCGACGGCACCCACCGCATGGGCAGCGCGAATCCATTCGAGCTCGAGGCCATCGGAGAAAGCGACGACCGGAACCGCCCGTTGCGTGTGGCCCACAGCCCCATTAACCGCTTCAACCGAAAAGCCTTCGGAACAAACATCCACGAGCACCATCGCAGGTGCATTGCTGCCCGCGACCGACGCCGCCAGAGTGTCGCACGTGGCGTGGGTCTCGACACGATATCCACGCGACAACAGGAGCTCATTGAAGGCCGCCTGCGCTCTTTCATCACAGCTGTAGAGGGAGATGAGCTGCCCGGATCCACGATCGCGACCAATGCCAGCGAGACCCTCCCGTAGTTGCAGCTCCACAACGTGCTCACGCAAAAAGACCTTGCGCATCATCGCACCCACCGCGAGCGGCATACTCGCAGAATCGGGAAGAAACGACGCGAGAGCGGCGAGCATCTCCCGCGCATTACTGAAGCGATCTGCGGGCCGGCGTTCTAGGGCACGCAGCATCACCTCTTCGAGTCCTAGGGGCAGATTGGGATGAACTTTGGAGGGTTTGGGGATCTTGGCACGCCGATTGAGGCGCATCACCTTGTCGGCATCGCTCGCATCAAACAGTCGAACGCCGCAAACCACCTCGTAGAGCATGACACCGGTGGCAAAGATGTCAGCGCGGTGATCAACCTTGTCGCCAGCAAGCTGCTCTGGCGCGAAATAGCCGACTTTGCCGGCAAGCTCGCGACTCTTTTCAACCCTCCCTGCGGCGATCGCCGCAACACCAAAATCACCGAGCTTGACTCGACCGTCGTAGGACAAAAAGACATTGGCCGGATTGACGTCTCGATGCACCAAGGCCAGACGATTGCCGTCGGCGTCGGCTAGATCGTGTGCATAGGCCAACCCTTTGAGAGTCTCGCCAACGATGTGCAGTGCCACCGAAATGGGTATCTTGATGCGGCCACGTTGACAGCGGGAGACCATGTCGTCGAGATCCCGTCCATCGATGTACTCCATCGCGATGAACAACTCGGTATCCACAACGCCTGCCTCGAATGTCTTGACGATGTTGGGATGATTGAGCATCGCCAAGACATAGGCTTCGTGGCGAAACAGATTGAGGACCTGAGGATCCCGGGAGAGTTGCTCATGCAGGATTTTGACGGCGAAGGTTGTTTCTGCGTAACGGGGATGAATGTGGCGGCCACGAAAAACGCGAGCCACACCACCGGCCCCCACCTCTTGAATCAGGTGGTACGGTCCAAAGAACTCAGCCGTGCTCGAAGCGTGCTCTTCGCCCCCACCAGCGAGCACCTCATCAGGAATATCAATGTCGAGCCCGTCGAGTAGATTCAGGGCATCTTCCATACGGCTCCCAACCACCGACGTCGCCTCGCAGCATCCTCCATCCCGAGGCGGAAATCCAACGTTAATCTCACGTTAGTGGCATCGGCCGTTGCCTGCAGGTTCTCTTGCGCGGTGCTGACGAGTGAGCTCGGGCTCACTGAACACTTGCGGTGCTTGGACATGGCGGCATTACTTCATCGCGGCTTTGCGGCCAAGAAACACCTGCGTCTCTGGTTTGAGCCAATGGATCATCAATGGAATGGCAAACGGCAAGGTCACGCAACTGGTGAGTCCGAGGCCGATCAAGACCAAGCCAAAAATCCACGTCCACGACTTCTTCGGAAGAAACGGCGCGATCGCGTAGGGCACAAAGAAGACGCCCCCAAGAGCAATGAAGAGTCCCGCCATCACCAGCGCCTCATCGTCGTCCATCTCGCCAGAAGCGGCGCCGAACGCACCAAAAGCGATCCCCAGGGCGACCACGACCAGATACAACAAGGCCATTGAACCGCAGTAGACCACGTACCAAGTCCAAACCCTGGGCTTCTTGGCCACGACGGCTGGCATGGTCGCGTTCACCAGTGACGCGCGCGGCGGTTCATAGGGGTTCGGTGGGACTGGCACGGGCTCAGACTATCAATCCAACCAGCAAAAACAATACGCCCGCTACGCCCGCCGTGGCCGCTTGCCTGCCGCCCCTCAATCGCCATAGTATTTCGCCCTCTGGCAGACAAGAGCCAGCCGCCAAAGTAAGAGGACCTGCCACAAGGAGACAACGATGGGTCTGCTTTCAAAGCTCACTTCCGACTCCACCCCCACCAAGAAGCCCGGTGACGATGTTCTGTTGTTGCACGGCATGATGTTGATGGCTGGCGCCGATGGCGTCATCGAAAGCAAAGAGATCTCTATTCTTGAGGCCTTCTTCAACACCCTGCCGGAATTCAAGGGCAAAGACTTTGACGAGCTGATGAGCAGCGCGCACAGAATTCTGACGCGCTACGAAAACATCAAAGAGTCCGTCAAAGCTCTGGCCGACATCGCGGACGAAGCCGTTCGGCGCAAGTTGTTTGTCCTTGCCGCAGACATCGCCATGTCTTCAGGCGACGTGGATGAGCACGAGGACGAGCTACTCGAGGCCATGCAACAATTGCTCAACGTCGACGATGACACTGCAACCAAGATCCTCGAGGTCCTGTCGATGAAGTACCAGATCTGAACAGGTGATCAACCCCGAGGACAAGACCATGCCGCTCATCTTTGCTCCTGGTGATCGCGTGGTTGTTCTCTCAGAGGATGACGTGTGAGCCACAGCGAACCCCGAGTCTGATCAAGGCCATTTTGAACAACTGCGGTAGACGATTGCCGCCAGCGTGGTATGGTGCGCTTGCCATGACACACACCAAGATCTTCTGTATCTCAGCGGTGCTGTTTTTCGCGACGCCCTCCTGCGGTGAGGATGACCCTAAACCCGTCAACCCGTGTGGCTTCGATCCACCAACGATTGCCGGGACCCCAGCGACTGATGCCCTAGCGAGCTCCCCGGCCCGTTGCGGCCAACCGGCCCATGAGTGGATCGACTCCCCAAACCTCGGTGAGATTGTCGGCGTCGACTTCGACGACATCTACCCTCAGGACACGCTGATGCTCGCCGCAATGATCGCCGGCATCGAGCTGCCGGAGGACCCCGTTTATGATGTGAGAGTTCAACAGGTTCTCTACACCACCCAAGACCGTGGCCAACTGGTCGAAGCGAGCGCACTCATTGCCACACCCCAGGGCGTCGACAAAACAACAGAACTCGACGTTCTCTTGGTGTTGCACCCGACAATGGGCTTCAACGACGATTGTGCCCCGTCAAACGACTCAGATATTCGCGCGATGGCTGCGATCTTTGCCTCACTCGGATTTGTCGTGGTTGCCCCCGACTTCTTGGGCCTCAAGGGCACTGGGGTGCCAACCGGTTTCGTACACCCCTACATCGTTGGGCAACCTACCGCGATTGCCTCTCTGGACGCCGTTCGGGCGGCAGGCCGCCTAACCGCTGACGTGGCACCTGATCTGTGCGTCCGGCCACGAGCTCTGGTTTTCGGCGGCTCCCAGGGCGGCCATGCGCTCCTGTGGGTCGACAGATTGGCGGCCTACTATGCACCGGAGCTGGAGATGCTCGGCATGGCAGCCACCGTGCCAGCAAGTGATCTGGCGGGACACGTGATGCGGGCAACCAAGGAAGTCGTTGAATCAACACCTCTGGCAGCGGCCTTCCTCGGTGCCGCGGCCGATTGGTACGGTGCCGCCGACGTCAACGAGTTGTTCAAATTGGATTTGGACCCCACGGTTCCGGAGCTGCTCGCGAGCGAATGCAACCCCGACCTTCGACCCGACAACCTCGAGGAGCTGTTTGCCGCTTCGACAATCCTGGCTGCCGCAGAAGACACCCTGCTCGATCTCGAGCCATGGGGTTGCATCATCAAAGAGAACGGTCTCACCACCACGTCGATCCCGCGAGTGGCCAATGACTCCGACTCTTACGGTATCCTCTACGTTCTCGGTGAGAACGACTCTTTGGCCTATACCCCCATTGAACAGCAGGCCTTCGACATTCTCTGTGACCAGGGAATGCCACTCGAGTATCTCGAGTGCGCTGGCGCAAACCATGGACAGACCACCGAATACGCCATGATCGAGCTGTTCAACTTCTTGATGGACCGCCAAGCCGGCAAACCCATGCGAGCTTCCACCTGCACCCGCGCCGAACCGGTCATCTGCTTGTCGACGCCGTGATACCCTCTTTGTTGTGATGCCCAAAACGAAAAGCGCCTCCCCATCAACGCAGGGAGGCGGTGGCTGACAGGCGAATCACGAGTTCCTCTTTCTGCATGCGAATCATCTCTTCAGCTTTGGTTCGATGTGTCGCGTAGTCACCCACAGAGATCCTCTCACATCTGACAACCAGCTTCTGCTCGACCACCACCTGTTGTTTTTGCCGACTGGCTGTCCGCACATAAGCGAAACATCCAGCGTCAACTTTTCCGCTGCTTGGCAATTGTGTCACCGAGCTACCCGACGGGATGTCCAAACGCGATTGCCACGAGAACTCCATGGGAGCACCAAGCACAAGTGCATGCTTGCGTTCGGCAAGCCCGAATACATTCTCCGGTGACCAAACTGGAGGTAGCCGCACTTTGAGCAAGCCGCCTTCGACACGCCCATGGGCCGGGGATCTGACCAGGACCGAAACCTCGGCCGGCTTCCTCAGGTCTTCCACCTCGATGGCCTTCTGTTCGCTGGCTGTCGCCCCAGGGTATGCCTGGCTCACCCACATTTGCAGCACCTGATTGAACTTTTGTTCATTGCGCGCCAGTTGGCGCTGCGCCGAGGCTTCATATCCGACAGTGGCCATCGCCTGAGTTCCCTCGGCGGACCCATCGGCGAACAGTTGAAAGTGGGAACGAGTCTCCCGCCGGTTATTCTCTGCAGCTTGAAATGGGATGTCGCGCCATTGATGATCACCGCTCAACGGGTCGAAAACCAAGGAATGCGCGCCGACATCAGATAGAGGCAACGTGCCGAGATCCAATGCGTCCGCGGTCGGGTCAAAGAAGCGGCCCGTTGGGATCCCAGGCTGCTTCGGCACAAAGACAATGGCGTGGTTGAACTGTTGCATCGGCACCTCTTCCCTTAGTGGCCCCTCCGAACGGGTTCGAACCAACGCGAAATGGGCCTCTACGCCGACCAAGCGCGCTAGGGTGACGAACAACACTGCTTTGTCCTTGCAATCGCCATAGGCACGCTTGAGAACAACGGTTGCCGGGTGCGGGCGCACGCCAGCTATTGGGTTCTCATAATCCTGCTGGTACCTGATTTCTTTCATCAAGAATTCATGCAGCCGTTCAATCTTCGCCAAGGGATCTTTGAGTCCCGCGAATATTTCCTTGGCCGTCGCCTCAACCTCCGAGCTATCGCGGAATGCTTCGTGCAGCAGTGCCTTTTCCCATTCGAGAAACGTCTCCCAATCGGGCACGGTGCTCAACATCAGATTCAAAGATGTCTCGTGCACCGTAGGCATGAGGGGCTCTGCGATGACCGGCGGCACATCCCGCGCCGTCCAACTCAACCGCACATCGTCACCTTGTTCGTTTTCGGTTCTCTCCACCTCACCTGATAACCATTCATGAAAACGCGTACCGCGAGGCGCCCACACCACCCACCGCGACAGTCGCGCCTGACGCGCGACGCCCTGAAACCACCATCCGCGGGCCACGTGACGCGCGAGATAACCCACAGGCGGCTCGTCATGTCGGTACTGCAGCACGATGGCGGAGCCAACCTTGAGACCACGAAACCGAGCCGTCCGATCGCGAACCGACGAAACCTGAACCCGCCTGCCTTGGGCATCCACGGCATAGGCGTGGAACACACGGAGACGGCCACCTGTTCGCAGGCCAACCCGGGTGAGTTTGTCGCGGCCGGACTCATTCACACCCACCATCACTTGAGTCACGAAACTCACAGTGCTGCCGTCGGAGTTGATTCGCGTCACCTCGTGGTCCATGAGATCAACGACGTCTGCTCCCGACAGTGCCCGTGTCGTTGAGGCGGCCAGAACCGCCTCGTCGATTTCTTGCTGGCCTGGCATTTCCTGTTCCCACGGGTCTTTGCTCGTTGGTGCCAGGTATGAGAGTCGATTGGCGAGTTTCTCATCCGACGGGTCGCGCACCAGAGCCTGCTGCCACCAATCGATCGCCCCCTCCACATCCCCGCCTTGGTAGGCGACTTCGCCAAGCTCCTGGAACGCTTTGGGGGCATCAGGGCTGCACTCGCGAGCACGTCCCAGGGTTTCACGTTCCGCTTCGGGTTGATCCAGTTGACGCTCCACCTCGGCGAGTCGCAGCCACGTCCACGGCGCATCAGAGCGAACTCGCGTCAGTCGCTCGGCGAGATCCCGAGCTAACTCGAGATCGTTGTTGTCCCGCGCCAACCGCTGTCGGCTGGCCAACACCGCCAGCTGGTTAGGCAACCCGTCGAGAATACCGTCGTAAATCTCAATGGCACGGTCGACATAACCCATATTTCGCCAACACCCGGCCAAGGCCATCTGATTTTCGAGCCAGTCGTGACGCAACTCGTTCGCCTTGACCCATGCGTTGCATTCGTCCTCGACCCACCCCTCAGCTTGAAACAACACCGCGAGACGACTCCAAACCTCTGCAGCATCTGAATGCTCGTCACGGGTTTGAGTCAGCAGATCCCGAGCGTCCCTGAGGAGGCTCTCTTGTTGGAGAAAACGCGCCTGCTGCAATCGAACGTACAGCAAGTCACCGCCAACCTGCACATTGAGCGCCTCCAATAGATCCGCGGCGCGCCCTCGCTCGCCGTGATTCCAGAGCGCCCCAGCCAACTCCCAACGAGCGACCAACGAGCCGTCGTAAGTCTGTAGGATGTCGTCACCATGGGCAACGGCGAAGTTGTCAAATCCGAGTGCCCGCCCCCATAGCATGGCGTGAATCGATCGTCGCGCGGAGGCTGATGGTAAGGGGGCCACCAAACTCTCGACGACGGCATGCGTGTTCCAAATGTCCCCCGGAGACTCCCCCTCGACTGGCGATTCTTGCGGCAGAGCCGAGGTGACACCCTTTGCTGCTTCGCCGTTGGGCCCCGTCAATCGCGCCGAGATTCTTCCCGTCCCAGTCTCTTGCGCGCATTTGATGAGAACCCGATTGATGCCCGCCCGCAATCTCACGGGGATCACAATCTGGTCGAACACCAGCCTGTCGATGCGGCGCTCTTGATAGAGCAGTACACCGTTGACCCAAATTTTTGCAGGCATCCCCAATTGCAGACGCAACTCATAGTTGCCTGCTGTCTCGGCGCGGACACTGCCGACGGCGTAGGCTATCGACCAACTCGCGGGGTGCATGATTGCAGAGAGATCCACCTGATGGGTCAACGGCACCAACGGCGGATTTCTTCTCCAACCGATCGGCAACAGGCTTCCGTCGTAGCTGGCATCTAAATCGATCTCTTTCTCGGGCGGCAGTGGAACGTCGAATCCTTTGCCCTGGTCATTGTCCCACGTGCCAATCACGGCCAGGGGGATGTGGGTTTGTACGAGGCCAAGGGCCCGACGGGCGGATTCCATTTCCCCGCGCTCAAACAACAACTGGGATAACTTCTCGGCAGCTCGCGCCCGCAGAGCCAAGTCGGCATGGCCAACCGCAAGACTTTCGAGAAGCGCGACCAGGCGGCTCTGTTCGCGAGCAGTCCATGAAATGTCATTCAACATCTCGAGGTGCAGCGCGGCGGCGTCATTGTTCTGGTCGCGCAAGGCGGAAACCAGATGCTCAAACCGGCCTTCGTGGTCTGCGCGCAGAAACGACAAATACGCAGAGAGCTCATGGTAAACGGCTGAACTCGGCGCAACGGCGCGAGCGCTCTCGACCGCAGATTCCAACTCCTCGATGGTTCGAGCCACGTAGAATGCGTCCGCAGCGTCCTCTAGCCGACCGCGAGAGGCGTCTGGGGTGCCTACGCGCAACTCCACAGTCGACGTTGAGACGCATCCGGCACCACTGAGGAACAATAAGGCTACTGTTCGAAATACCATGGCAGCTACATAGGCAAACAGGAGCGCGGCAGCAAACCATCCGCATCGAAAGGTTCCCATGGCAATGTCGGGTGTCGGAATACGCTTAATGCACCGTTACAATGCCGTCCTTCACCTGCCCGAGCATCACTGGACGGCTATCGGAGACGACGACTTCCCGCACCCCTTGCTGCGATTCGACCCATGCTGCGAGTTTTTGCAGATGCGCAGTCTTGGCTTCCCGTGACAGCGCCGGCCAAGCCACCTTGACAAATAGGCATCCCTCAAAGACCTGCGCACTCTCCACCTTGCCGATGTCGGGCAACGCTGTAACCGCGAGCGCTGACGGCTGCGGACCCCGAGGCAGCACGTGTAGCCACAGGGCCCAGCCAATGGCTGCGACGACCGTTAGAGCAAGCAAGGAGCCGGCAACAGCACGTAGGGGCGTCGTTTGAATCCGAGGCCATTTGCGCCGCGACGGCTTCTTGACCCTCGCTCGCTGTAACTCTAGGTCACGCTTAGCAGTCTCATTTTCCAACGCAGCGAGGCCATCATACTCCGGAAAGCTCCTACGCAATGTCGTCAGGTGCAAACGGGCAAGCTGCACATTTTCGAGAGAACCGAGAGCCAATCTAACTATCCGAATATGAATGTCGGCGGCGTTACCGGGAGACATCACCAGAGCCTGTTCCAACAGGTTGACAGCCTCAGCCAGACGACCCGCCCGCTCCGCACGCACAGCGTTAGCCAAATAGTCCCGGGCCCTCTCGTCTACGAAGGGCCGATTGGCCGCCACTTGTTCCTCCGTAGTCACAGGTCCAGCAACTTCGATGATGACGTCGCTGAGATCCAATTGGATATGGACGCAGCCCTGAGCCGCCAATTGCCGAAGAGCGCCTAGTGCCTCACTCACCGACAGCCCGCTCGCCCTGGCCACCTCATCGGCGGTGCGACGTCCATCGACTAGGCTCAGCACGTGGATCAGTTGCGGCTGCAGCCCAGCGACCGTCGCCCTCGGCAGCGGCACCGAATCGAGGGGCACCGCACCACTGACTTCTTCAGGCACCTCAGACGCCTCAGACGCCGCAGCCGCCGCAGACGCCGCAGTTGTTGCGCCGAGCTGGGACGGCGCAGCAACAACTGGCTCGGCAACCAGATCGCCGATGAAACCGCGGATCCTATCAAGAAGCTCCTTATCGAGATTGACAAACCGAAGCCCGAGTCCAACCATTTTGCCCACATCGTTACGCACATGCCGAACCACTTCGCAAATTGTCGGTATCTCCAGAGCGGTCTTGGTGTGAATGAGCCGCAACGGCATGCAGTGTCCCGGTGGATAGGGCACAGCCGTCTCGATAAACAATCCACCCTCAGAGATGTCATGGGCTAGGCCGCCGTTGACAACGCCGAGCTGCGCCACGTGAACACGAACGGCAACGTCATAGCGCTGATTTCTACGCCGGTCCTGTGCCGGTGCGTCGCCGGCCATCGTCAATCTCCCAGATCGTCAATAACGGAGGTGAGTAGATTGTCAGAATCGAGGGTCCATTTCTCCAACACGGAGTCTTGGTCGAGGTTAGCGGCGGCCCCAACAACGAAGCGATCTTTGGTCACCTCAGACGTCGGCAAGTTGGCCTCACGCAGTGGATTGCCAAATGCATCGATCATCAATTTGGTTGAATATCCTGAGACGCGTGTGCGCAGCTCAGCCGTATCATTGACCCCGCTCGCCGACGGCACCGCATCTGTTGTGAAACCGTAGATGAACTTCGGAGAACCCGTGACGACGTAACCCACCCTCTCGAGGTTGTCTGTGAAGGTGTCATGCTCGCCTCGAAAAGCCAGCTCTGAACGATAGATGGCCCCAAGATTTGACTTGGCCTCAGCTCGCACAGCCTTCGCTCTGTGCGCAAAGATGAATCCCACCGCCAAAGTGGCCATAATGGCAATAATGGCCACCACAATCATCAACTCCATAAGCGTGAAGCCTCTGTTCTTGCGCATGTTGGAAACCCTCGATGGAAAATATCATAGCGGCCTGCAGGCGCAATTGCAGCAGGTATCTTTGCTCTTCGATGGCCGCGTTCCCAGATTTCGCCAGCCCCACGTGGAATTGCGCAAATGATGGACACCCCTTTTTCCGAATGTGCCCTAGTCGTTGGAGGTCATGGGATCCGCGTCTCCTCACTTGAACTGCAGCTCCACCAATCGGTGATAAACCCCGCCACGCCGCATCAACTCTCGGTGGTCGCCTTCCTCAACGACGGCACCATGTTGCAGCACCAGAATGCGGTCAACTCGTTGAATCGTCGACAATCGATGCGCAACGATGATTGCCGTTCGGCCCCGCATGAGCAACTCGACAGCTGCCTCGATATGCGCCTCAGTCTCTGAGTCGACGTTACTCGTCGCCTCATCCAGAATGAGAATCTCGGGATCCAAAGCCAGCGCGCGAGCAAACGCCAAAAGCTGCCGTTCACCTGCGGAGAAATTTTTCGCCAATTCTTGCACTGGAGTGTCGTATCCCGCTGGCAGCCGCAACAGGAACGACTCAGCACGTACTGCGCGAGCCGCCCCACGAATGGCCTCCTCCGTGACAGTGTCTGTGAGGGCGAGGTTGTCCATCACCGTGCCGGTAAACAAATGAACATCCTGCATGACCACCGCAAACAATCGGCGCAGATCTCCGAGGTTGAGACGCCGAATGTCGACTCCGTCGACGCAGACGCTCCCTTTTTGAACGTCATAGGATCGGTTGAGAAGTTTGAGGATGGTTGTCTTGCCAGAACCTGTCGCTCCGACCAACGCCACCCGCTCGCCTTTGCGCACACACACATTGAGGTCGCGCAATATCCAGCCAGCACTGTCAACTGGCTCGTTGTACGCAAACCACACCCCACGCAATTCGATCGACTCGCGGACTCTGGCAACCGGTTGCGGCGACAGTGGTGACTCAATGACGATCTTTTCATCCAAGAGTTGAAGACAACGTTCGGCCGCCACCAAGGCGGCCTGGATGATCGTGTATTTCATTGACAGATCGCGGATGGGAACAAAGAAACGGCGCACGTACTGGATGAAAGCGACGAAGGTGCCTGCTCCCACCGCTCCCGTTGAAAGGTCAACCGCGCCGTACCAGATGAGCGCTGCGATCGCGGCTGTGCCTATGGCCTCGACCACAGCATACAACAAGGCGTCAAACTGGATCGCGGTGCGATTCGCATCGCGATATCCTCGACTGAGAGCCACAAACTCTTGTTCAGACCGTTCTTGCTGTCGAAACACCTGAACAACACTCATGCCAGCGATGTGCTCATTTAGGTACGTGTTGATGGCGGCGAGGTGCCGCCTGATCGCGCGGAAGGCCTTGCGAGCATAGTTTCGAAAAACGGCCATCAACACCAACAACGGCGGTGCCACAAGGAACGCAAACAAGGTAAGGCGAACATCGAGCCAAAGCATCATGCCAATCAACGCGGCCAGGGTAACGAGGTCGCCAATGACCGTCACAGCGCCAGTCGCGAAGACATCACCAAGCGCCTCGACGTCATTGGTCAATCGGGTGAGCACTCGACCAACGGGTTGACGGTCGAAAAAAGCAGCCGGCAGTTTTTGGACGTGCCGAAACAGATCTGCCCGGAGAGTCATCACGGACCGCTGGCCAAGCACGCTCATTGCCATCTGTGAAGCAAAGCCGGCACCATATTCGACCGCCAGCGCAACCACGTACACCAACGCAAGACGGCGCAGGAGCTCAAGGTCTGCCCCAGGAATTGCAACATCGAGAATCTGGCGTACAAGGTATGGCGGTGCCACCACGGTCAAGGCGTCTATCGGGTAAAGAGCGAGGGCCACAATGAAGAGACGTTTGTGTACCGCAATGTAACCAAACAACCGCCGCAGCATTCGCCAGTCAGTGCCGGTCTGGCCGCTCTCGTTTGTCGCAGTGCTCTTGCCGGACCCTTTCACCGGGAGCCTCCCCGCATATCCCCGTCGAAACCCCGTTCTAGCTCTTGACGCTTCGCAATACGGGCAAATAGGCCACGGCAGGCAAGGAGCTCGTCGTAGCTGCCTTGTTCTATGATACGCCCTTCGTCGATGACAACGATGGTGTCCGCATGCCGAACGGCGCTGACCCTGTGCGAGACAATGAGCGTCGTCCGACCTTTGCGCTCGCGGCGCAGCACGTCGACAATCTCTGCTTCTGTCTCCGCGTCTAGGCTCGAGAGCGCGTCATCTAGGAGAAGAATCGGCGGATCGAGCAGAAGCGCCCTTGCAACCGTGGTCCGTTGTTTCTGTCCTCCCGACAGAGTCAACCCTCGTTCGCCTACCGGGCTCTCGATGCCCAAGGGCAAAACGCGAAGGTCCGGCAAAAATGCTGCACGCGCCAGAGCTTCGAGGATGTCCTCGCGGGACGCCGCAGGCCGCCCAAAAGCAACATTCTCCGCGAGAGAGCGGGAAAACAAAACATGCTCTTGGGGCACGTATCCAAAGGCACCACGCAAGACATCGAGGTCGAGCTGTGTCACGTCAACCCCACCCACGAAAATTTGAGAGGCCGGTGTCTCCACCAGCCGCAGTAACGCTTGGGCCATGACGCTCTTGCCACTGCCCACTGGCCCAACAACGCCCACCGTTTCTCCCCGGGCAATCTTCAAGCTAATACCGTCAAGAATGCGCCGACCACCGATCTCGATGGTGAGGCTGCGGATGTCGATGGTGGCATCCAATGCGTCTGGTCTGACGATTCCCGAGAGTATCGTCGGCGGCGTGTCGAGGATCTCCGTGAGCCGGGACATCGCTCCCGAACCTCGCTGCCACATCGCAAGGATCCACCCCAACGCCAAAGCTGGCCAAGACAACAGAGCCATGTACTCGACCAAAGCCACGAGTTCCCCCACAGTGAGTCGCTCGTTTAGGACATCCCAAGTGCCAAAATAGAGTCCAACCAGAATGGCCACGTTCGCCATGGTCAGCCCCAAGCGAGCAAGTCCACTGCGTGACCACGCCAGACGAATGTTGGCATCATAGTAGGCTCGATTGTGCTCATCGAAGAGGCGTGCCTGACGCGACTCATTGGCGAACGCTCGCACCACGTGGGCACCAACGAGATTCTCTTGAACGATTCTTGATATGTCACCAGCCGTGTCTCGAACCCGCCGGTTGGCGGAAAAGAGCACTTTGCCAAGCCTGCGCATGACCCATAGCGCAGGGGGAAAACACGCCAAGCTCAGCAGTGTCAGCTTGGGAGAGATCAACACCATCAGAGGTACCGCCCCCAGGAAGGCAAACACTGTATTGATGGCATTGAGCACCCCTGGCCCCAACATCATCCGGACTTGGGTGAGGTCTGCGGTCGCCCTGCTCAACAGGTCACCGGTGGTGTGTTTACGGTAAAAGGACGGTTGTTGACGAGTAAGGTGGCGATAGAATTCGATGCGCAGGTCCATCTCGATGTCACGCCCGGCGAAGAACAAATGGACCCGGCTGAGAACGCGAAAGACGGCCGCTGCTCCAGCAATCAAGACGAGGATCCGCGCGATATCCCGAAGATGCTCCGCGGGCGCACCGCTCTGCATGCCGTCAATGGCAAAACGGAAGAACTGTGGAATCGTCAATACCGTCGCGTTGGTGAGCAGAAGCATCAAGCCTCCCCACACCCAACGACTCCAGTAATTGCGAAAATGTGCCCACAGGCGTTGCATCAATGATGTCTCGGTACCCCATGGTGGTCAGAAAACCAAGGACCTTGTCACTCGACTGTCGCCGAGCTACCGTGCTCCATCATGACCCCTTATCGCCTTCCCCGGCATATCTGCCCCGTCGACTACGACGTGACGCTGGAGGCCACACCCCACAAGAAGACGTTCCGCGGCCGCATGATTATTACTGTCAATGTGCTCGAACCCACGGCATCCATGGAGCTCAACGCGGTGGGTATCGCGGTGCACGATGTCACAGTGACTACCGACTCCAATAGGCTGAGCACTGCCCACGTCAAAGCGCACCCCGATCGGCAAACTGTCGAGCTCGTTTTCGACAGTCTCGCCCCCAAGGGTCGGCTCGAGATTTCGCTCCAATTTGATGGAACTGTCAGCCACCATCTCAATGGGCTCTACTTGTCGACGGATGGCGCTGACCATGCAATCGTCAGTCAATGCGAAGCGACAGATGCCAGGGCCATCTTTCCCTGCTTCGATGAGCCCCACTTCAAGGCGACACTGCGCTGGACAGTCATCACCAGCACAGACATGCACGTCGTCACGAACGGAGCTCTCGTCGCGAGGAGTGAACGAGATGGCCTCGCAGTGTTTGAGTTCTCGCGCACGCCGCCGATATCGAGTTACCTCGCCGCTGTGGCCATCGGTGTTTTTGAGTCGACCACACCAAGAGTGGTAGGAAACACCCCCTGCCGGATCCTCTGTGGTCCTGGTCGAATTGCGCAGACTCAATTTGCCCTTGAGGCGACAACACACCTCTTGCCCTGGTTCGAGGACTACTTCGGCTGTGCGTATCATTTTTCCAAGCTTGACCAACTGGCCGTACCTGGCTTCGATGCCGGGGCCATGGAGAACGTGGGGGCGATCTTCTACCGGCAGAGCCTGCTCTTGATGCAACCAGATGCCACCTCGTGGTTCGCGCTGAAACGGATAGCGGAGGTCATCGCCCACGAAATTGCGCATATGTGGTTTGGCAACCTCGTGACGATGGAGTGGTGGGACGACCTCTGGCTCAACGAGGCCTTCGCCACCTGGATTGCCTTCAAGGCCGTCGATCTTTGGCATCCTGAATGGCGCATGTGGGATGACTCATTTGAGTCGGCGCAATCCGCTCTGTCAGCCGACGCGATGGAACACACCCACCCCATTTTCACGCCAGTTGCGAGCCCCGATGAAGCGACGGAGATGTTCGACGTTATCACTTATGAGAAGGGTTGCGCTGTCTTGCGGATGCTGGAAAAATACTTGGGCGAAGACACCTTTCGCAGTGGTGTTCGCCGTTACATGAAAGATTTCTCCGAAGGAAACGCCAACCGCAAAGATTTGTGGAATGTGCTCTCTACCTGCTCGGACAAACCCGTTGCTGAAATGATGGAGAGCTGGGTCACTCAATCGGGATTGCCACTGGTCAAAGTGACTACCCGCACCCATGGCCGTGATTTGGTGCTGCACTTCGAACAGAAACGTTTCTTCGCCAGTCCCAAGGCGATGGGTCGCCCGAATGACCAACGCTGGAGCATCCCATTGGCCGTTCGCTTCGCCAACGCCGACGGCGTGCACGATCGGCAGCTGCTTCTGTGCGATCGCGAGACGACGTTGCGCCTCACTTCGGACGCGCCCATTCGTTGGACGTACGCCAACGCCGACGGCATGGGCTTCTATCGGCTTCAACTCGATGACAGAACTCTATGCGACGTTCTCAACAACGGCCTGCGTCAACTGTGCCCCACAGAGCGCGCAAACCTCCTCGATGATCAATGGGCGCTCGTGCGATGCGGCGAATCGACCATCAGTCGTTTCATGACGGTGCTCGCCTCTTTTCGCAAAGAGAGGGATTTCTTGGTCACTCGAGCCCTGGCCAACCGTCTTGAATACATCGATAACTTCCTTGCCCGAGATGAGGAACGACCGCTGTTGCGTGACTTCATCGGTTGGCTCTTCGAAACACAGATTGGGTCCTTGGGATTCGAGCCAAAACCAGGAGAATCTGCGGAGACAACAGTCCGCAGAGCCGCCGTGGTACGGCTTCTCGGTGCCACCACTCGAAACAACCAAATCCTCAACTACGCAGAAACACAACAGCTCGCGGAAGTGCAGAATCCGTTGAGCGTACATCCCGACCTGGCTCGGGTTTGGATTGCGCTCGCCGCCATCCGTGGAGATCGCCCCCGATTCGACTCCTTCGTGTCGACCTTCCTGGAACGGCAGAAAGGACATTGCTCGCCAGAAATCAGCGGCCGGTACCTTGCGGCCCTTGGCCATTTCGAAGATCCCGACGCTGTCGAAGAATCGCTGCGATTGTGCCTCGTGGGTACCGTGCCACAGGACCAAACGCGAACCGTGCTGACACCACTTCTGTGGTCGCGACACACGGCACGGCGCGCTTGGACGTTCTTGCGGGACAACTGGACCACTCTCGCTCAAAGAATGGGGTCCATGGGAATCGCCCGACTCGTTGAGTCAACAGGCAGTCTGCCGATGGAACTGCGTAACGAGGTGGAGCAATTCTTTGGAAACACCCCGGTTCCAGGTGCAGAGCGCGCGATCCAGAAAGCGCTCGAGCAGCTCGATCTCCGGAGCGAGCTCATCACACGAGAATCACAGCGACTTTCGACCTGGTTGCGGCGTGACGCCAAGCATTACAAAGACTTGGGTGAGGACTGAGTTGATGAAAACGTAATGGTATTCGCCAATGCAATCCGATTTGCTGTTCTTGTGGCCAGAACCGGGTCAAGATCCCCCCGCAGACAATCGGAACATAGACGTTGACAGGATCGCCCAAGCCAAAGAGAATCCCAAAACGGCACAGCAGCCGCCTATGAGCCCATGATAACAAGACTAATCCCCCTCCTCGTCAGCTCCCTCCTAACCGTTTCCGCGAGCGCTTTTCTGCTCAAGGGCCTTGCAGCAACCGATCGAACTGCATTGGCAACGACGCAAGAACTCGTCTCCGCGGGTGCCGCACACATCGAAGCCAGCCTCAAGGTAGACAGCCGTGCCATGGTGGGTGTCATCCCAAATCTGGTCCGCGAAAACCTTCTGGGCGTTGACCTGAGAACGTTGAGCGCCACCGTCAATCTCGTGCCCCCCTCGGGCACGGTTACCGAACGGCTCCAGGCACGCATAAAGGCCCTCCAAGACAAGCTGCGTGATCGAATGGCCGGCTGGCGAGATTCCCGGCCCCGCATCGACGGCTTCTGCTTGGTCGATGATGTTGGCGTCGTCATGTTGAGCGACATCCCAATATTTAAAGAGGGCCATTCGGTCCCAATCCTCGAAAAACAAAGTGACGCAGAGACGGCAACATCCAAAGACGCGACCTCCTTCGAGCTCGACCTCTCGAGCGAATCCACTGTCCAAACCTACACCCAGGTGACAGAGGCAGGCGTCTTCTGGCTGACCGCGGCACCCATTTATCAAAAAACCCAGCTCGCTGGTGCGCTAATTGTCGTGAGCCAACTTCGGGCACTGGCGGCGACACCGGGCGCCGAGGCAACCCTCTTCTCCGGTGAAAAAGCACTGCTCGGCTCCGCTTCAAACTTTGACCACCAAAGCAATCGAGCAACCAAGGCTTCTGCTCTACTGCAACCTACCTCCCCTGCAGCGGGCATTGGTCTCTTGTTCGTCGAGCCCGAGCACATTGGCGTTTGGGGACGACAGTTCTCAGTTCCCAATACAAGTGCCGTACGGGGTTTTGTCACCGCCGACCTCTCACCATTCTACGCTGAGTTGGCCGAACGACAGACCATGACCCTCATAATCATGGGTCTACTTTTGGTGGCGCACTTGGCCTTGCTGTTTATGGGCGGTTGGCGACTGCGCGCCGGCATCCGTAAGCTGCTCACACAAACCGAGGGCAACCTGCAGGGCAAGAGGGGCAAGCTTGACGAGAAAGCCTTTGCCCCCGAGCTCATTCCCTTGGTGAAGATGGTCAACCGCGATGTTCTCACACCTAGCAACGCAGTGGCTCCACTGGCCGTCTCTCCGAGTCTTGATGAAGTATTGCAGGCTCAAAACGTGGATGGCGACGCAGAATCCGACGACGGAAAGGAGAAGAACGGCTCGTCCATTTTTGCTGACCCAACCCGCGAGGTTGATATGGACGTGTCGGTAACGGGTGATGACCCAAGGTCGTCCGGAGAAGCTTTTGCCAGCGACACGGAGGACCTCGAGCCGTTCAGCCTCGACCCAGGCGATCCGCTGTCGCCTGACCTCGACAACCCTGAGTTGCCGGACGCGGAAATACCGACCGCGGGTGGCACGACCGGCTCAAACGCAACAGACGCAAGTATGGCAGAGACAGACGCGTTGCTCGCAAATGCAGATGCTGTTCTTGCTGACGACGAAGCCGTCCTCACCGATGATGGTGGGCTGCAAGACGTCTTCACAACTGCGTCAGACAACGCCAGTCCATTCAACTCCGCATCCAAAGCGGAGAATCCGTTTGATGCCATGGCCGAAACCTTGGATGGAGAAACGGCACAGAATACAGCCCCCGCACCTGAGCCAGCACTCGGCGACATGCTGGATGAATTTGCCACCGACGCAACCGCCATGATGCAACTCACACCCGAGATCATGGCAGCCATGAAGAAGACTGTCGAATCGCTACCAGAGCCGCCAACAAAAGAAGAAAGTCAAAGACGACCTCCAGCCTCACCCGAGTTGCTCGCTGCCCCACGATCCAATGGGGACCAACATTTCCAAAAGGTTTTCGAGCAATTCGTCGAGGTTCGCAAAGACTGCGGCGAGAGCATCTCTGAGCTCACCTTTGACAAGTTTGCAGCCAAACTAGCTAAGAGTCGCGAAGCGGTGATGGCAAAACATCAGTGCTCTGACGTGCGTTTCCAAGTCTACGTCAAGGATGGCAAGGCCGCCCTGAAGGCTGTTCCAGCACGTTGACCACTCGGCTGCCGTCCACACCCAGACGCGCCATCAGGACAGCTGCTGCGGGTTGAGCCTGCGCTGTCGCCCGTGTAGGCTGGTGCTTACCCTGTAGGTTGGAGGCGAGTTCGATTGATGTCCTACTCCCGTTTTCCAGTGCGGTTCGGCAAGTACATCTTGCTCGACCGCCTCAACTCGGGAGGTATGGCCGAGGTCTATCGAGCGAAGGTGACTGGTGCGGCTCGTTTTCAGCGGCTGGTGGCCATCAAATGCATGTTGCCCCAGCTCAACGAGGACGAGCAGTTTACGTCGATGTTTGTGGATGAAGCGAAGCTCGCCGCCCAACTGAGCCATGCCAACATTGTGCAGATTTACGAGCTCGGCAGCATCAATGAACAGCTTTACATCGCAATGGAACTGGTCAATGGCCACGACCTGCGGCACATTATCAAACGCGCCGCGGCCGTCCGAGTGCCCATCCCGATTGGTTTTGCTGCTTACGTCATCTGCAAAGCCAGTGAGGCTCTTGATTTCGCACACCGCAAACTGAGTATCGACGGCTCTCCTCTGAACCTCGTGCACCGCGATGTCAGCCCCCAAAACATCTTGGTAAGCTACGACGGCGAAGTCAAAGTCGTCGACTTTGGTATTGCCAAGGCTGCTGTGCGCGACACTGAAACGCGCGCCGGAGTACTCAAGGGCAAGTTCGCCTACATGGCTCCCGAGCAGGTCATGGGCGAAGAAATTGATCACCGCGCGGACATTTTTGCGCTCGGTGCGGTCCTTTACGAGACACTCACAGGCAAGAAACTGTTTCGGGGAGAAAGCGACTTCTCAATCCTCGAGAAGGTTCGCGCCGCTGTGGTACCGGCCATCGCCAACGCAGATCTGAAGATACCAGCCGAAATTGATCGTATTCTCGCAAAGGCCTTGGCCCGCGAGCAAGACAACCGATATCCATGGGCCTCGGATTTGTCGGAGGAACTGGCGCCCTTCCTCATTGAGGACCGCAGTATCTTTGGGGCCAAACAGGCACGGGAATTCATTCACTCGCTGTATTCCAGCGACATTCAGTTGTTGTCGACCATGCTGCGGGAGTACTCCAACATCACCAACGCGGATTGTTTGGAATCGAGTCGACCCTCCGCTGTTGTGCGTCAGTCTCAGGTTTTTGAATCCGACTTCTCCACTCTCGACGACGCCATACCAGGCGACCTCATGGATGAGTTAGAAGCAGGTGAAACGACAAACCTTTCGGGAGCGAGGGCATCCCAGGGACAGACAGGATGGTCGGTGGTCAGCAGAACCCCCGATGCCAACCTTGACGCAACTCTTCTTTATGACGATCCATCGAAGGCCGCCGCGCCCATACAATCGCAGGCGACGCTACGACCGCAGGTGTTGCCACAAATGTTGTCGGCTCCAGCTTCTGGACTGTCAGCTTCACAGAATCCGGTCAGTACGAGCAAATCGGTTCTCATCGGATTGTTGACGGCTGCCGCGATGATTCTCGTGGTGGTGGTGGTGGTCTTCGTGACCCGCCCCGGACCCTCCGACACCACGGTGACTCCAATGGCCCTCCCGCCACCCGTACAGGTGCCCATGCCCATTCCACCGACAGCCACCGTTCTAGTTGGAACCGGCGTAACCTCTGAAAACCCGCCGACTCCGGAGCCCACGCACATCGAAGACAGGGTGGTGGACGCGGAGCCCGATGAGTCGGAAAACCAATCTCAGACAAAGAAGAAGGCCAAGATAGGCGTCATGAGCATCCGGGGTCCCAAGGGGGTCAACGCAAAAGTGTACGTCGACGGAAAAGAACAGGGATTTGCGCCGCTCGTTTACCACAAGGTGACCGTTGGCAAGCACACCGTCAAACTCATCGAAGTCGTCGATGGCAAACCCGGAAGATCAACAGCGCTTGACGTCAACGTCAGGTCCAAGCATACACGCAAGAGCCCATTGTTTCTCGACGTCGAACTCTGACCGAAACCACCCGCCCCGAGAGCCGAAACTCACTGAGGCACTTTCTGGGAAGGTGCCAACCGCCAGAAGGGGCCTGATCTCTGTATGCCTTTGTTACCCAGTCCATTTCACACCGTCAAGCTACTCCTTTATAACCAAACGGGTTTTTTGTGGCCAAGAGCGGGTTTCAACAACTCCGATCAAATGAATCACAAACAATTACAACACAATACATCGCACTACATATCATGCAATGCCGCGATCGCGCGGTGGGCCGACAAGCGAGTTTTGCGTTCTCAGAAGCAGACGGACACAGGAGATGATAAGTCAACATTTACGAAGTCATTGGTAATAAAAGGTTTCCTGTAACGACATAGCTGTACACCTTGAGCTGCAACAACATCCTCGATAGCAACACGGGAATACCTTACGCTGCAATAAATCCTCTGTTCGGAACACATGATAACATTGCCGCACAATATCAATGTATTCAATCAGGCAAGATCTATTGCTGGAGAAGGGTTATGTAGACGATCATGCCGCAACACCTTCAGCAGTGGTGTCAATGGCGACCAGGAATTTCTCCAGGGCATACGGCCGTGTGAAAGAAAACCGTTAGAAATCGTCCAACTTCACGGAATCGTTTGCAGCTCGGGGGTCTCGGCGGGCTTCGACTTCAGGGTCTTTTCGTCCACACGATTGCCCTTGTCATCAAAAGCGAAGCGCTTGTCCTTCTCTCGCTGCTTTCCTGACGTGTCGAAAACAAAGATTCGCCCACCTACACGGTCTTCGATGCGGGTTGGCAAACCTCGCCGGCGCACAACCTCAATTTCATCGGCCTTGCAAGTCCTGACAAAGTCCTCGAGCTTCTTGTCCGCCATGGCCTTATCCAGCTCTTTGCCCGCGGACTTCAGCTGCGTTTGGCAAGACTTTGCCAATGCTGCCAGCGTTTGCTCGCCAAAGGCCGTCTTCACCTTGAGATTCTTGTCGTAACCCTGCGCAGTGACCAAGCCTTCAGATCGCTCAATGCATTCGGTGTAGCCACCAATGGCTGACCCCAATTTGCCGACTCGCTCCGCAACCTCTTGAACAACCTTGGCGCGCTCGAACTCCGTATGCGCGTCTCCCACCCTGTCGCGCAGTTCCTCGAGCTGTATCCTCCATTTTAACCCCGTCATGCTCTGGGCTCGACGCACCCGCTCTGTACCACACTTCTCTGCGAGGGCACCGGCAGCCACCTTGCCGAACGCAGTGGTAAACACCGCCGTGGCGTCATACCCAGGACTTTCCTCCTCATCCTTGGCCTTGAGAACCAGGGCACAGTTGCCCAACACCGGCAGGGCGGCCTCAGTTGCCTTCAACGCGTCAGTGCCATTGGGCGCTCCCGCAATACCCTGCATCGCTCGGTTGATGTCGGACACCACCGAGCCCACCTCGTTGAGCCATCGCAACCGGAAATCAATCCGCTTGCCAACTTCATCGAACCCAAATTGCTTGTTGACGGAGTTCTTTGTGCGCTCCTGCTTCTCATAGACAAAAATGCGTCCGCCCTTCACATCTTGGATCTTGGTCGGAATACCCTCACGCTTGGCAACAGCAATCTCGTCTCCTCGGCATCCCTTGAGGAATTGGTTGAGCTGCACCGTTCTGGTGGCCTCGGTTAGCTTCTCCTTTGCGAGCGGCATCTGCCGTGAACATTCTTTCACCATACCCGCCGCGGTGAGTTTGCCAAATTCGGTCCGCACGTTGAAAGAGAGTTCAGCACCACGTTCGGACGCAATACGCTGTGCCTGCTCAATGCACTCCTTGAGGCCTCCTATGACACCGCGCCAATTTTGTACCTGCTTCTCGGCATCGTCCAGGAGTTGAGTGTCGTCCATGCTTCGTTTGGTCTCATTGAGGCGTCCGCCAACCTCCTCAAGCGACTGCCGCCAACGAAGCGTTGGCAGGGTCTTCTCCAACCTCCCCTGCTCGTTCGCACAGGCGGTCTGGAGTTGTGCCATGTTGAGTTTCCCCAACACCGTGGCAAAGGATTTGCGGCTCTCCGCACCTGGGTGTCGCATAATCCCTGCCAAGGTCGTCTGACAAATGGCCAACACTTTTGCCGCTGCCTCTGCGGCATTCAAAGCATCCGCGGCAAGTCCCCCGGCGTGGGCTCGGGTGACCGGAGCCGCTATGGCCTCAACGACATCGAGAACCTTATTGTGCCAGTCGAGCTTGTAGCCTTCTCGGCGTGCCTGCCCGCTGCGTTCGGTGCACAGTTTCTTGGTCTTCCCTATGGAATGCATGCCCAGACGTGTCTCGATAAGCCACGTATCCTGGTACTCACCGCGACCCTCGAGATCGGTCACGGCGGTGACGCAACCAGAGAAATCGTCGGCCGCTTTCTGAAAAGCGACAATCCGCTCGGCCGAGCTCTCCGCCTTGCTCACCGCCATTGCCGCGTTGTATGCATCATCAATGCGGCTACCAACCGCCTTACCCGCCTCCAGTTGCCAACGCGCCTGACTCAACCGCTTTTCAAACTGTTCAGCTTGTTTGTCACGATCGACAGCATGTTGTTTGTAGCGTGGTTGGTCCTCGAATTTGCGCCCTTCGGCACGCAGGGCCGTGAAGGTACCGACAATCTCAGCCAACGCCGTCACATCATCGACTGTCGGAACTCGGACTGAGAGCTCGCTAAAGAGCGTGCTCCCTTGACGCTCAGCACCTTCTGCCTGGTGAATGAGATCATCAATGGCTGCTTCCCGACGAGCGATGCGGTCCTCCTCGATGGCAACCTCCAGTTTCTGTCGAAAACGTGACACCGACTCGGCAATGTCCTCGAAGTCAGGATGCGCACGGGTCAGGTCCGAGGCATTCTTGACCGACTTCTCGGCTCGAAGAATAAGACGAGTGGCCTCGTCAAAACTCTTTGCGGAGAGCTGCTTGCGAAACTCTTTCAGGATCCGCCCGACGCCTTCTACGCCACTCTCTTCATCCTCAACTACCTCAGCCTTGGGCGCCGGTGTTTGGGCTTTTTGCAAAAGGGCGCAGCCGCCAACGGAGGCCACCATGACGATTAACAGGCTAGCTCGCATAAAATCTTGTATACTCGCTCGACTCGGCGAAACGTACAAGTTTTCACCAACATCTACCGGTGACGGAATCATGGTGGTATCGCCAAACCACGCCAAGAGATTGCCTGCCCCACAGACGACCGAGGAACTGCGTGTGCGAGCCCTCGCCCTCGCAGGCCACACTGTTGCTGAGGTTGCGGCCAGGTTGCAGGTCGCCCTGCCGACGAAACCAGGACACTCAAAGGGTTTCATTGGTTCCCTCGCGGAGCTGGCATTGGGGGCAGACCCCACGGCCCGCGATCGGCCTGACTTCCCAGCCCTCGGAGTCGAGCTGAAAACCGTGCCCGTCAACGCCGTTGGATATCCCGTGGAGTCGACCTTCTGTTGCAAAATTGCCATGGCGACGGCCGACCGCGAAGAATGGGAGACCTCTCGACTGCGGCAACGACTTCACACCGTGTTGTGGCTCCCAGTCGAAAAAGATCAACTCGCCGGTCTCGGCAACCGCCGGTTCGGCCGGGCCCGATTGTGGACCCCCTCGGCGACCCAGACCGATCTGCTGCAAGCAGACTGGGAGGACCTCATTGGGGCTCTTGGTGCCGGCCGGGTGCCGAGCGCCCACGAAGGCAAGATCCTTCAGCTTCGCCCAAAAGCAGCAAACCGCAAAGGTAGGGCTTTGTCTCCTGGCGACGGAGGAACCATCATGGCACTGCCCCTCGGATTTTACCTTCGAGCCCGATTCACGGCGACTATCCTACTCACGCCGGAAAATAGATGACCTACCCAAATCCACCATCAAACGCTATCCGAATCGCCAGATGTGCCGTTAGGTCGAGGAGCAGCGAGGATTTGCGCGCAGGCGTACTTGACGTACGTCGAGCAGCAAATCCGAAGCTGCGACGAAGAGATGACGGTGCAGATGGCGATTCGGGGCCTACGAACCCAATTGAATCGTCGTCAAGAGTTCTGTATTCCACAGCAAAACCCCACTGCAGAACCTGCTGAGCGGGGGATTCGTTCGAGGGGCGGTCATGAAACCTCCTGACTCTGACAATAAACGGCGGCACCCTCGGTTCCCGCTCCAATTGCATGTCGAATACCAACGGGGAACGGACTATGTTTTTGAGTGGACTGAAAACCTGTCCGAGGGTGGTTTCTTCATTCGCACCGAACAGGCGTTCCCGCAGGGAAGCGCTCTCGAGTTAACTCTTTCATTCCCCGGCCTATTGGAACCCGTCAATGTGGAGGGTCGAGTGGCCTGGATTCGTGCTCCGAGTCTGTCGCAATGTGGTGGCGTTGGCGTCGAGGTTGACAACGAGGGTGGTCGTCGGCGACTCGCAGATCTGGCACTCCGTGCAGCCGACCGCGAACGCGGCAAGACCTGCTCGTTTAGCGTGCTCATCGTCGAGGACAACGAGAGTATTGTGCGATCCTACGAACGGGTCCTCAACCACATCGCGCAAACGACCGAGGGCCAAGTAAAGATCCATTTTGCATCCAACGGCCATAGCGCTCTCAACGAGTTGAAGAACCATGCTGTCGACCTCGTCATCACGGACATCTACATGCCGATCATGGATGGATTGACTCTAATAGAAAACATTCGCAAACAGGACTTCACTCGAAATCTTCCGGTGATCGTAGTGACCAGTGGCACGGGCGATGAACGGGAGCGCGCTGCAAAACTCGGGGTGCGCGCCTTCCTCCGCAAACCAGTTCAGTTCAGCCACATCCTGCAGACAATTGTGGCATTGGCAACCGCCAATGCTGTTTAAACGCTGGATTCACGGGCCTTGAACGGTTGGCTCAAGAGTAACACGACACCGCCGCACCAGCCCGTTCATGGCCGCCCACCATCGCAACCTGACCATTGACCTGCGACTGCTTTCAAGGATTGGCCGAGCCGATTGTGGCCGAGCCCGCGACGAAATCGCTGTCATCGGCACCCGTGTCCTGACCATTGGGAGAGCGGGCGATAGCTTCGTCGGCCATTCCCGACGGAGCATTGTTTGATGGTTCACCGTCGCCCCCAAGGTGACTCCCGAGTGCTACGTCATCGACAATGCCACCTGATCCGGGCTCGTCCAAACGCACCCATAGACTCTCGTCCAAAAATCCGAGTCCGCTCACGTCCCCAACAACCAGATACTCGCCGGGAAGAAACCCAGAGAGGGTTCCCCCGTCAGAGAAAACCAACGATTGACCTTGAGCAGTGGCGCCGAATTCAAAAGAAGTGCCGCTCCTGTCAAGCAGGTGCAGAATATAACCGGTCAGGTCGACGGTACACGAACCCGCATTGTAAAGCTCAATCCACTGGTCGTTGGCATCGACCATTCCGGAGCCCGGTACACCATTGAATGGGTTACCATCCCCGTCCGCGCTGTCGCTCCAGTCCTGTTGGGGATCCACAACAATTTCGTTGATGACCACATTGACGACACACCCCCCCGGGGCAATGGCAGTGGCATCGTCCGAAACCGGCGCATTGACCGACCCATCACGGGTAACCGCGTCCACATACTCGAGTGTCACGGTGTCAGCGCCATCGATTTCCAAAAAGCCGTTGTCAGGGGTAGGCGCGGAGCTGTTCGCGGTAGGGAAGCCGCAACCACCGGAGGTGCAATCAAACCACCCTGCTGCAACCATGCTCTCTGTGAGCACGACTGTCTCGGAATCGCTCGACGAGCTCAAAGTCACCGCAAGCGTATCATTGCCCGCGCCTGCGGTGGCGTTCGCGCTCATGTCGGTATCGCCAACGACGCGAACCAAAATTTCGGTGCCAACTGTGAATTCGGCCTGCAAAATCTCGGGCACACCATCGGCGCCGTGTTGAACATTCTCGACCACAACAGGGGTTGGTATGATCGCAGCGTAAGTCGCGTCGGCGCTCGCGGTCGCTGAGAAGGTTATTCCGTAGGTTTGCGGTTCATCAGCGGCTGCATCGTCCACACCCGTCACGGTTACGATCTGAACCACGGATCCATTCGCTGGCGTAAACGTCGCAAACGATACGTCGGCAACCCCCTCCGTCGTATCGTTGGAATCGAAGAACACGGTCACGTTCGCGGTAGGTTCCGTTGCGAGAACCATGGAAAAGGTGGCTGTACCTCCGGCGGTCGTAGTCGGACCACTGATGAGGCTCACCACAATAGCGGCCGTGTCGTCGTCGACGTTGTTCATACTCACGGATTCGGGCGTCAAATCGGGATAGAGAGGATCGACACTGGTGATTGCGCCAAAGGTGATCTCGTATGGCTGATCGCCGTCGTCAATGGCGTCATCCACCCCCGTAACGGTCACCGTTTGCGGCACATCCCAATCGCCTGGCGTAAAGGTGAGACTGTTCACATCAGTCACCCCCTCACTGGGATCAGACGACGAGAAATTGACCGTAACGGCTGCAAGAGGCTCCGAGGTCAGCGCGATATCAAAATTCGCTGTGGCGCCACCCTCGGTCGTGGAATTGTTCATGGAGTCGATCGCGAAGCCAACAGTGTCGTCGTCTCCGTTGGTGACATTGACATTGGCCGGAACCATGCCGTTGTAAATGGGATCGGCACTCGCCGCGGCATCGAAATCGATGCGATAGAGCTGATCGCCGTCGGCAATGGCGTCATCCACCCCCGTAACGGTCACCGCCTGCGGGTCACTCCAATTGGCTGGGGTGAAGGTCAAGCTGCCGGCACTCACGTTTCCCTCAGCCGTCGCGCTGGAGTGAAAAACCACAGTCACATCAGCCGTGGGCTCCGACGTCAACGCAACGGTGAAGCTCGCAGTACCGCCACCTTCCGTGGTGGAGAGACTCGAACTGGGCTCGACCAGAAAACCGGCGACGTCGTCGTCGACATTGACCGCAGGTATGTCGGAGGGCGTGAGGGCAGCATAGGCACCGTCCGTGGAAACCGTGAGGTCAAACTGGATCGCGTAGCTTTGATCACCGTCTACGACATCGTCGTCGATTCCAACCACGTCGACGGACTGTGGCACGTTCCAATTGTTGGTCGTGAATACCAGATTGGAGGTGCTCAGCGTTCCCTCGGAGGTATCGCTCGAATGAAAGTTCACGGTAACCGTCGCGGTCGGCTCTGCGGCAAGTGCGACGGAGAACACCGCTGTCCCACCGGCCTCGTCCGTATTGTTGCTGATGTCGCTGATGCCAATTGCCGCGGGGCTCTGCAGAACGACGATTTCATGCACGATCTGCCATGCCACCCCATCAGCACCACAACGGTCGTCATAGGCGAAAGTGAGCCGGTCGTCCTTCTGGGTATTGAATACGCCATCATCGTCAATCCCTGCGCCAAGAGAGTATCGGGTAGCCACGCTTCCTTGGAAAATGCCCGAGGATCCGAGGGTCTCGGTCAGTTCGATGGTCTCTTGTTCGCCGCTGCTACTGTACGCGACGATGGCTGTTGTGTCTGGCGCTCCAGAGGTGTTCAAGTCCCGATCGTTGAGACTAACCACAATAGTGTGGCCGGGGATCACTTCATCCACGAGGTCGAACGAGCCATCTCTGCACGGATTGGACGTCGTTACAAATCGGGCCCAATAATCCGATCCGGCAACACCATCACCATCACCGTCTAGGCTCACACCATTTCTGTCAGTCACGACGCTCGCACCCTGGCCGCGAACGATAACAGTGAAGCTAGAATTGGGTACGAGCAGGCTGCGTGGCGCCAATGTGAGAACTCGATTGCCACCGGAGAGGGAGCGGGTCGCGGCAAATTCGCCGGCCTGCGCACTGAGGGACACCGACCCAATGCTGACAGAGGCAGGCTCCACGGGCTTTGAAAACGTAATGATGATTTTTGCACCAACGGGGACCTCGGTATACCCAGGCCCCGGATAAATGGACGCCACTCTCGGCGGCGTTGAATCCGACGCAGTAGAAACGGAAAACGACCATAGGGCACTGCCAGCCATCACGTTCCCCGCAAGGTCGCGTACTGCCGCAGCCAGAACTTCCACGTCATAGGTTCCTGGCACCAAGACATCGGTCGGCGTCAAGGTCGCCCGTGTGTTGCCCGCAGATATCTCCAGGACGGCCTGAATGCATGTTCCCGCAGCATCGCTCAATCGATAATTGTCGTAACAACCATCTTCATCGCTGTCGACAACGAAAAACTCGGCATCGATCGCCTCATCAAAGAAGACGACAACCGCCGAATCTCGCAGCACATCGAACTGATCTGCAGACGGCGTCACGCGGGCGATCCCGGGAGGCAAGACGTCAGCTCCGTTTGCGGTCGCGAAAGAGCCACGGTAATTCGCTGGCAAACCCATGCCGTCCAAGCCGACCACCTCTCGGGTGACAACAACGGTAACAAGGCTATTCGGGGGCAGCGGCTCCAAAGGGGTAAACACGGCCACGGTATTCCCGTCAGACGTGGTCACCACCCCTCGTACGAGGTTGCCTTCTGAAAGGAGATGGATCCCGGAAGAGCCCAAGGAATCGGGCTGGATTGGCCGTGAGAACTGAATCGCAATCGGCGCCAGGAGCGATACACCGTAGGCGCCGCTGGGTGGAGTTTGCGACAAGACGTCAAGGGGACCGACACAGGTGACAACAACCACGTCGGGTCGGCTGCTCAAACCATCGTGACGGACCACGAGACGAAAAGCATAGTCGCCAACCACGTCAATGGAGGCTCTCGGTGCCGACACTTCTGGTCGCGATAAGGTTGTCTGACTGTTCTTGGGACGGTGAACGAGAGACCACTCATACTCGAGACCAGCCTGTTCCCCTTCACCCGTGCGGCTGCCGGTACCATCGAGGGTCACCAAGGTTCCAGGCACGACGACCGTGCCAACTCCGGCGTCGGCAATCGGCGGCAGAACAGCACCGCTCATTTCCACACACCCCGATACGAAGAACAAACAAGCCAAGAGCGAAGGGGCTCGCGAAACGCGATGCATCGTGAAATCTACCTTTCGAGCCAAATCAACGGCTGCAACTACAATATTGCCACATTTCCAGGTATTTGCGAACTTTCCCTGTTACATTCAACAACCCTCGGCATAACCGAAGGTCGCGTGTTGACTACCCCTCAATTCCGTTGCAGCAATGACACGCGGGTCCTGATTGCCACGGCGTCGGGGTGGTCGGGGGCCTGCTGCAGCACAAACTGGTATTCACGCACCGCCCTCTCGGTTCTGCCCAACGCCTCGGCAAGTTGGCCGAGCTTCAAACGCATGTTGAGAATCTCGCTGTGCTGGGGATCATCTTTGATCACGTTTTCAAGTATGGAAAAGGCCTCCTCCAAACGCCCTAGGGCCTCGGCCGCCAGAGCCATTTGTTTGCGAACGTCACTGAAGGAGAGACGGATGTCGGGGCCCGTTTGTCCCCGCATGGCCAATGCTCGTTCATAGAGCTGATAGGCGCGCTGATGCTCTCCGAGTTTTTCCAGCGCAAGACCGAGATAAAAAATTGGACGCGGATCGTTGGCCGGTGCCGCTTTCATGGCGCGTTCGTACTGTTGTGCTGCCAATTGGTAATCACCCGCGAAAAAACCGAGGCTACCGAGGCTCAGCCTTGCTGAGATCTCGTCATCGCTGCCCGATTGCGCCGCCCCTGCCGCCTCTTCGTATGCCTGGCGGGCGCGGACTCCATCACCACTTTTTTCCCAAGCCAACCCCGCAAGGATCCGAGCGCGCACCCGCCGACTCGGACTGACATTTGCAGCCTGCTCTGCCAACTGCACGGCGTCTTGGAAGCGCCCATGGTGGATTGCGTCACGGGCAAGGGTCTCTATGTCAGTGAAACCCAGTCCACTCAGAGGCGGTCGCTTCCCCAATCGTTCGAGTATGGCTGACGCCATCTGCTGCTCACCCAGACGGGAGTAGGCCTTGGCGACGAAGATCAGCGACCGAGCGCTGGTTTGGGGAACCTTCTCTGGCAGATCGGCCGCTGCGATCGGGCCATCGCCAGCAAGACTCAAATTGTGACGCAAGGCATTGCTCCACAACTCGACCTCATTTCGCCACACGCCCACCCGCGAAAAGGTGAGCAGCACATACAGCACGACCACTGCGCCCCCACCCACCAAGATCCCCGTCCGCCATTGCGGCCGCCGCGCCTCCAACCACATGGCTGCCCCGGACAAACCGAGACACGAACCCATGGTGGGGAAAAACAAATAGCGGTCATTCATCCAGGTCGGTAACGTCCAAAACAGATTCATCACCGTCAACAATGGCAGCAAAAACAAAACCATGCCGAAGGCAACGACCGCGAGATTGTGTCGCAGCCGCACAATACCGACAACGGCTGCAACAAGGAACGCAACGCCCAGAAAGGCAACGCCTCCCGACAACCATTCTTCCCCGACAGGGTAATGGACACTCAGCCCTATCGGCAACAGAGCTCGTCCAACGTAGGCGGCAAATACCTTGGCGAGCAGAATGAAACGGGCCACCCCTGTCAGACTCTCTCCGCCTGACTCGGCCAACGCGGTCTCTTGGGATGCCACGGTCGCAAGCGTCACTGCCGCCGCAACGAGAATCAACGGCAACTGTTCGAGCAACCCATCCTTGAGCCGTCGCCGACGACAAAGCAGCTCATAAACCAGAAGCACCATGGGCAAAACAACCGCATACCCTTTGGACAACATGGCACACACGGCAAGCGCCAAGGTCCACCCATAACGAAAACGTCGTGCCCTTGGCTCCGCCACCTCTCGGTAATGCGTCCACATCAGAATCGTCGCCACGTAGAACACCAAGCACAGCAAATCTTTGCGCTGCGCCAACCAGACCACCGGCTCAACGTGGATCGAGTGGACCGCATACAAGACAGCCCCCATCAATGCCCAACCGGCGTTCCCCAACAGTCGCCGGAAAAGGTAATACAACAGCACCACACCCGCGGCGTAGAGCACCAAGTGGGTCAAATGGAAACCTGGCAGCCAACTGCCCCAGAGCAGGTGGTCCATCGCATAGGTCAGAGTCGTCAATGGGTGGTAGTTGGAAAAATAGCTCTCGGTGACAATGCGAACCAGGTTCTCCAGAGAAAGTGCCTGCACGCGCACATCGTCAAAAATGTATTGGGTGTCGTCCCAATAGACCACCGGAAAAACGAGGGAACGGCCATAAAGCCCAAACACCAAAGCCGTAAGAAGCACAGATGGCAACCACGGTGCGCCGAGTCGCCGAGGAACGGGATCCACTGACGGGTCCTTCGAAGACTCGTGCTGCAACGAAGGCGCCCCCTTTGAAGGACGCCGCCTGCGGGATGATCGGGCCACGGGAGAAACTATATGTCGGTGGCTATTCCCAATCCACCACGAGAGTGGGGCGCAGCACCGAATCCGTATGTTCCCGAGAGTGGATGCGCATCTGCCAACCGCTGGATTCTTCATTGTCGGCACGCAGGAGCAGTCCAAAGTTGGAGCTCGGGTTTGCCAACCACCCGTTCACGGCATCGGTTATGTCGAAACCTTTGTCCCCATAGTCTTCATGCACCCATAACAGCTCCGCGTCTGGGGTCGCCACCGCGTCGACATCGTCAATCCCGACATACGGCGAAGTCCACGAAGTGCCCGCCATCGACATGGTGGCCGTCGCCTCCGTCTCACTCCAAGCCCGCAGCATTCGATGCAGGCCGATGGTTCGATCAAGGGGGGTCTCCGGATTCACGCCCGCATACTCAGAGAAGTAGTAATGAAGATGCAACTCCGCCTTAACGATCGACGTCACATCAAGCGAAGACAAATCAAAAGCAACGAGAGCCCGCTTGAGAGGATAGGTCGAGGTCTTGCCCACGATGAGAAAATCTTGGCCGTTCTTGTTTTCCGTGTCCTCTATCCAAACGTCGGCTATCGCCTCGAGATCGACATGACAGATGTTCTCCCCACCCATGCACTTGCCTGCTCCGTCACAGTGCTCCCCACTCGTACAGCTCACCTCATCGTCGCAAGCAGTGCTCTCGGACGCCCAGGAGAACGCGCAGTAACCATCATCCGCACAGGTGGGAATGACGCATGGGTTCGTCTGATCGCAATCTTCCACCCCCGTGCATTTTTGATCACAGCGGCCACCGCATTCCAGGCAGCCGCGATCGGCGTAGCCGTAGCTGCAAACTCCGCCGGCGCAGGTACCCGGCAACGCATAGACGCGCAGGGTGTCACCATCCACACACTCGGCGGGAGCAGCCCCATCACAGTCATCGTCATGGGTGCAACTCGAACAAAATCCATCGAGACAGGCCTTCCCATCCCGGCATTCCTCGGTGGCATCGCATGCCTGCGTGCACTTACCTTCGTGACACTCCCAACCCGACTCACAGGTTCCACAATCACTCTTGGGCGCCTCTTTGTCATCGCTACCGCAACCCGAGGCATTCATCAGGACCCAAGGCAGGAGGGTCCAACACCAGCGCATGGAACTCCTGTGAAAAACAATGGACATGAATAACCCTCCGTCGCGCAATCTAGCCGAGTCACCCTCAACGAGCAACAACAACCCAAATCCACCATCAAATGCTGTACTCGGATTGACAAGGCCTGGGGAGCGTGTGAGACCCATCCCAACTTGGAGTTTGATGATGTCATCCGCACGCCGCCATCGTGGCGCTGATCGAAAGAGGGAATCGGTCACAGCGCAACCGACTGAATCTGCGAACATGCCTCGGGAGCGCTGGTTGATCGCAGGCCTGGTCCTGGTCAGCGCGGTTCTTTTTTTGCGAACCCTGAACCTGCCCCTCCATTATTCGGACGACGTAGTCTACCTAAGCGATCCACGCCTGAGTTCCCTGTCCCTCCACAACATTTGGGCAATCCTCAGTACCTCGTTTCTCGCCAACTACCACCCCATCACGACGTTCACTTATCTTTTCGACCGCACCGTTTTCGGCTCGTGGCTCCCAGGGTACCACGCCACCCACCTTGCCTTTTACCTCGTTGGCGTCTTCCTGGTCTATCGACTGCTGTCGCGCCTTCTGACCCACACAGTCATTGCATGGACGACGGCAGCGGTGTTCGCTGCCCACACGCTGCACGTTGAGGTGGTCGCTTGGTTGGCACAGCGCAAAGACGTTGTCGTTCTGGTGTTCTACGTCGGGTCCTTGTTGGCTTACATGCGCTATGTCGACACGGACAGGCGCTCATGGCGCGCCTATGCTGCAACCCTGGGCTTGGCGCTCTTCGCGATGCTCTCCAAGGGCTACGCCGTAGTTCTTCCAGGAATCTTCTTTGCCTACGATCTGTGCTACAGCAAACCAAGTGGCCGACGATGGCTGCTCGACAAGATTCCGGTTGTATTGCTCGCCGCAACAGTCACAGCGGCCACCCTCCTCGCCCAGGACAAAGACAGCGCGCTAATGGCCGCCGAAGATCTCGACATCACAGTCCCCCAACGTGCCATTGCCCTCGGTATGGTACTCGCCGCCTACGTCGGTCGCACGCTCCTGCCCGTCGACCTGTCCTTTTCCTATGCCGTCGGCCCCTTCTGGCTCTCCTTGCCCGTGGCCTTGTTGGGCGCCCTTTTGGCTGGAGCTGGGCTCGTCGCTTTTGTGAAGTTGCGCCGCCTTGTCCCCGGAGTTGCCTTTGGCATCGCCCTTTGGGTCCTTCCCCTCACCACCGTCTTGAATGTCTTTTGGACTCTGGCCACCTGGATGAATGACCGCTACCTGTTTCTTCCAACGATAGGCTCGTCACTGGTTCTGGCCACAGCCGCTCAACAGCTTCTCGAGCACCGCAGTGTACCCCGTTGGATTCTCGGTGCAGCAGCGGCGAGCATGCTTGTAACCTACGGCGCTCTCACCCAGGCTCGCATCGGCGTTTGGAACAGCGAAGTACTCCTTCGCTCAGATGCCTTGCGTCAACAGCTAGATCTTCCAGGCGACGGACTGGTGACCGCGGCCCACATCCGACAAGCCCGTGTCACCGTTCTACCCAATATCAACGCGTATTTCAGTCTCATCGAAGCGTACGAGCGTGCCGGCGACAACAAGCGCGCAAACGACCTCAAAGGAGTATTCAACCAAGTCAGCGAAGGCGGCGACATGGAGAGTAAGCTTGCCATCGCGAAGCAAGAGATTGACGCGGGTCAGCTCGACCATGCCATCGCCCGGTTACTCCCGGCCGCAGAAAGCCACCACTGGCACGCGGCAGAAGCATGGACCTTGATAGGCCGCGCGCACGAGAAGGGTAAACGCCCCGAACAAGCCGGCCTTGCCTACCGCGAGGCATTGAAGAGACTCGAGGCCAAAGGCATGTCCACCGACGCCGTCATGCTCCGCCTCGGTGCCATCGATCTCGAGGCTGGGCGAACAGCCGAGGCGATTGCCTGGTACGAACGGGCAACCGCGGCAAGTGACCCCAACGATCCCCGCGCGCGATTCCGTCTTGCCCAGGCACTCGAACAGGCCGGCCGCCTCGAAGAGGCCTACGCGAACTGCCTCAAGGCCCTAAGTACCGAGGGATCAGTACCCCCGACCGTCGCCTTCAACTTCGTTGACCTGAGAGTGTCTGCAGCACTCATCGCCGAAAAGCTCAATCGCCACCGAGATGCCCTCAATCACCTGCAGGCCGCCTCCTCTTCGTCGACGGATCCTGCCCAGTTGCGCAAGCTTCAGGTCAAGTGCGCCTTGCTCACCGAAACCGGGGGAGACCTCCTTGGGGCCTTGTCGATCCTCGAGGGTGTACTCGGCGACCCTGCTCTCGACGAACGCGCCGCCAGGTTGATCCAGGCCGCGGAGCTCGCCGAAAAGCTGAAACAACCGACTCGCGCCATCGGACACTTACGAACCCTGCTCAACGATTTTCCCAAACACCCCGAACGTCCGCAAATCATTCTCAAGGTTGGTCTTCTCGCCGAGCAAGCCGGCGACATCGCCACGGCGATCCAGAGCTACAATCAGGCCTTGGAGCTCGCCCCCAATTACCAGGACGCAGAAGCTGTCCGCGCCCGAATCGCGCTATTGAAGGCACGATAGGAATCGGCTCCGCGGGCTCGCTTAGTTCGCAACGCCCATCGTCGCTGCTTTTCGTGTTGCTCCAAAGTCACTGCTGTCAACGTTGGTATCGGTGGAGGAAGAGTCGCGCCCAACGGCTTCGTCACTCGTTCCACTGCTTGTGCCCGCCGGGGCGTTGTTCGAAGTGCTGTTGTCAGCGCCGCGACTGGTTCCCAAGGCCACGTCGTCGATAATACCGCCAGCGCTCAGTGGCTCATCGAGCCGAATCCAGACATCGTCCGGCAAGGAGGTCGATCCGGCAGGATCACCAATAATGAGGTAATCGCCCACTTGGAAGTTGTCGACAGTGCTCGTGCCTGAGAAGACGAGAACCTGGCCGTCGGAAACCCCAAACTCGTAGGTGTAACCCGACCCCGCGAGAATATGGAGCAAGTAGCCATCGCCGTCGCTGGCCGTGCCATCCAAATCCACCGCGCAACTACCATTGTTGTAGATCTCGATCCACTCATCGTCGGTGCCCACAGTCCCTGTACCGGCGGTTCCACTGAAAGCCGCCGCCCCACCACCGCTGCTGTCGTTCCAATCCTGCTGGGGCAACGTCACGACTTCATTGATGACGAGGGAGACACAGGAGGCCGCATTCACCGTTGCGTTATCGGTGGAGGTGCCGCTCGATCCGGTCGCCCGAATGGCGTCGTTGTAGGTCAGGGTCACAGTGTCGCCCGACGCAACCTGGAGAATACTGTCGACAGAAGCCGCCCCCGAAGCGGTGGGGACGATGCAACCGTCCACGGTGCAGTCGAAGCTCCCGGCAGTCACGGTGCTCTCCTGCAGCACCACCGTCAAACTGTCCCCTGTCGGCGCGCTCGACAATGTCACGCTCAGGGTGTCGTTCCCTGCCCCGGCCGTTTGGTTGGCGTACTCATCGGTGTCGGCGGTCACCTCAATCGTAATCTCGTAACCCACGGCGAAACTCGCGGCCAAGATGGATGCCACACCACTGGTACCAGACTCGACGTTGGTCACCGACACATCCGCTGGATCTTGCCCATTGTACGCCGAATCAGAGCTGGTCACCGTGGCGAGAACGACGGTGTAGCCAACACTGCCATCGCGATCTGTGTCGTTAACGCCCGTTACCGTCACCGTCTGCGCGGTATTCCAGTTCGCTGTCGTGAAGGTGAGGCCCGCCACGTTAGGTGTTCCCTCGGTGGTGTCGCTCGACGACACGGGAATGCTCACATTGAAGCTGGGTTGGGTGCTCAAGGCAACCGTGAACGTCGCCGTGCCACCGCCCTCTGTGGTATTACCGCTGATGGCGCTGACGACAAACCCCGCAGCATCGTTGTCAATGTTATCCAGAGACACGTCACTGGGATTGAGGCCGTCATAATCACTGTCGGTGCTCGTCGCCACTCCAAGTAGGATGCTGTACGTTATGTCACCGTCGGTTTGAACGTCATCAACACCGGTGATGGTGACGGTCTGCGCCGTGTTCCAGTTTCCGGTCGTGAAGGTCAATCCTGCAACATTGGGCGTGCCCTCCGTCGTATCACCCGAGGTCACGGGTATGCTCACATTGTCCGTCGGCTGCGAAGTCAGCTTCACCGTGAAGGTGGCTGTGCCACCGATCTCTGTTGTGTCACCGCTGACCGCACTCACGGTGAAACTCGCGACGTCATTGTCTTCGTTCGCCACGACGACATCATCCGGATTATGACCACTGTAGTCACTGTCGGTACTCGTCGCGGCACCGAGGAGGATGGTGTATCCCACGGTGTGATCGATTTGAACGTCATCAACACCCGTCACTGTCACGGTCTGCGTCGTATTCCAATTCCCGCTGGTGAAGGTCAAACCACTGACATTGGGCGTTCCCTCGGTCGTGTCACTCGAGGAGACGGAAATACTGACGTCATCATCGGGCTGCGATTTTAACACAACCGTGAAGGTGGCTGTCCCCCCACCCTCGTTGGTGTTGCCGCTGATCGCGCTCATCGTGAAACCTGCAACATCATTATCGTTGTTGGTCACTGAGATGTCCGCAGGATTCTCGCCGCTGTAGTTACCATCGGTGCTGACTGCTGCACCAAGGATGATCGAGTAAACAACGTTACCATCCACGGTGAAGTCATTGACACCCGTGACGGTCACAGTCTGTGCCGTATTCCAATTGCTGGTTGTGAAGGTAAGGCCTGCAACATTGGGCGTGCCCTCCGTTGTGTCGCTGGTGGACACGGAAATACTCACAACCGCCGACGGTTGGGAAGCCAAGTCCACCGTGAAGATTGCTGTTCCACCGGACTCTGTGGTGGGTCCGCTGATAGAGCTGATATCAAAGCCCGCCGCATCGTTATCGTTGTTTGTCAGACTCACATCACTCGGATTGAAACCGCTGTAATTGCCGTCCAAGCTCGTAGCCCCAGCCAACACGATCGAATACCCAATGGGTCCGTCGATGATGAAGTCGTTGACGCCTGTCACGGTGACTGTCTGCACGGTGTTCCAGTTGCCGATGGTAAACGTTAAACCACTCACATCCGGTGTGCCCTCGGTCGTGTCACTCGAGGACACAGGAATGCTTACGTCGTCCGTGGGCTGAGTATTGAGCACCACGGTAAATGTGGCCGTCGTCCCCGCCTCAGTCGTGTTTCCGCTCGCAGCGCTGACGGTGACACCCGCCACATCGTTGTCGTCGTTGGTCACCGAAACATTGTCCGGGTTCAATCCGTTGTAGTTGCCATCGGAGCTGGTGGCCGCAGACAAAACAATGGAATAGACGACCGCGCCATCTATCTGTGCATCATTGACACCGGTCACCGTGACCGTTTGCACCGTGTTCCAGTTGCCGCTCGTAAATGTCAGGCCTGACACATTGGGCGTGCCCTCGGTCGTGTCGTTGGACGAAACGGGAATATTCACATTATCCGTTGGCTGAGTGAGGAGCCTAACCGTGAAGGTCGCCGTACCGCCGCTTTCTGTCGTATGCCCGGATATGGCGCCCACCGCAAAACCCGCCACGTCGTTGTCGTCATTGATGACTGAGACGTCGTCGGGATCGAGGCCGCTGTAATTGCCGTCTGAGCTTGTAGCCGCAGCTAAAACAATGGTGTAGCCGACGTCCCCGTCGATCAGGAAATCGTTGACGCCCGTCACGGTCACCGTTTGCGCGGTGTTCCAATTGCCACTGGTGAATGTCAAACCGGCAACATTCGGCGTACCCTCAGTCGTATCGGTCGAGGACACGGCAAAGCTCACATTGTTGGCCGGCTGCGTATCCAGTTGGACCGTGAAAGTCGCCGTCCCCGCTCCTTCTGTGGTGTGACCGCTGATGGCCCCAACCGAGATACCTGCCACGTCGTTGTCATCGTTGGTCACCGCGACGTCTGCCGGATTGAAACCGCTGTAGTTGCCGTCCGAGCTCGTCGCTGCCGCGAGCACAATGGAATAGACCACCGGGCCGTCGATCTGGAAATCATTGACGCCCGTCACTGTCACCGTTTGCGGCGTATTCCAGTTGCCGCTCGTGAACGTCAAACCACTGACATTGGGCGTGCCCTCGGTCGTATCATTGGACGAGACGGGAATACTCACATTGTTGGTCGGCTGAGTGTCCAACTGCACCGTGAAGGTCGCTGTGCCGCCTCCCTCCGTTGTATGGCCGCTGATACTCCCCACGGTCACCCCTGCGACGTCGTTGTCATCGTTGGTCACCGACACATCATTGGGATTCTGATTGTTGTAGTTGGTGTCCGAGCTGGAAGCCGCGGCGAGAACGATGGTGTACACGACGTTGCCGTCGATCAGTGCATCGTCGACTCCGGTCACCGTTACGGTCTGCGGGGCATTCCAACTCGAAGTCGTGAAGGTCAATCCTGCAACATTGGGTGTGCCCTCGGTGGTGTCACTGGTGGAAACCGGGATACTCACCGATTGAGTGGGCTGCGAGGTCAACTGCACCGTGAAGGTCGCCGTGCCGCCGCTTTCCGTGGTGTGGCCACTGATGGCTCCGACCGTAAAGCTCGCAACATCATTGTCATCGTTGGTCACTGAGACGTCACTGGGATCCTTGGTATTGTAGTTGCCATCGGAGCTGGTGGCCGTTCCCAGGGCAATGGTGAAGACAACATTGCCGTCGATCTGGAAGTCATTCACACCCGTGACCGTCACCGTTTGCACGGTATTCCAATTGCCGCTCGTAAACGTCAAGCCCGACACATTGGGAGTGCCTTCCGTCGTATCGCTCGACGACAACGCAAAACTCACGTCATGGGTGGGTTGAGAGCTCAAGCGCACCGTGAAGGTCGCCGTGCCACCCCCCTCAGTCGTATGACCACTAATGGCCGATACCGTAAACCCTGCCACGTCATTGTCGTTGTTGACGACCGCTACATCCGAGGGGTCTTGATTGTTATAGTTCGGATCGCCGCTTGTTGTGGTCCCGAGCACGATGGTGTAACCGACGTTGCCGTCAACCATGAAATCATCTACTCCGGTGACCGTCAGCGTCTGCGGCGAATTCCAATTGCCGCCGGTGAAAGTCAGTCCGCTAACATTCGGAGTGCCTTCGGTCGTATCTCCGGAGGAGATGGGTACCGATACATCGGCGGTTGGCTGGGAGGCGAGCTGTACGGTAAAGGTGGCTGTGCCTCCGACCTCCGTTGTGGCGCCACTGATGCCACTCACCGTGAATACTGCAACATCGTCATCGGTGTTCGTCACCGACACGTCCGCAGGGTTTTTGCCGGTGTAATTTCCGTCGGCGCTGGACGCCAGTCCCAACACGATATTGAAAGAGATGTCTCCGTCCACCTGCGGGTCATCCACACCCGTAACGGTAACAGTCTGATCCGTATTCCAGTTGCCCGCTGTGAAGGTCAAACCAGATGCATTGGGTGTGCCCTCTGTGGTGTCGCTCGTAGATACTGCAAAGCTCACCTCGTTTGTCGGTTGCGAGGTCAAGCGCACCGTGAAGGTCGCAGAACCCCCACTTTCGCTCGTGTCCCCGCTGATGGCGCTCACTGTGAAACCCGCCGTGTCGTTGTCGACATTGGTCACCGTCACATCAGCGGGATTCTTACCGGTGTAGTTGCCATCCGAGCTCGAAGCGTTACCGAGGACGATGGAATAGACAATGTTGCCGTCAACCTGGACATCATCCACACCCGTGACCGTTACTGTCTGCAGACCGTTCCAGTTCACGCTCGTGAACGTCAGGCCCATGACATTGGCCGTGCCCTCTGTGGTGTCTGAGGTTCCCACGGTGAAGCTCACGTCGTTGGTCGGCTGGGACGTCAAACGCACCGTGAACGTCGCAAAACCGCCACTCTCACTGGTGTTGCCGCTGATTGCACTCACCGTAAAGCCCGCCGTATCGTTGTCGACGTTCGTCAACTCTACGTCGGCGGGATTCTTGCCGTTGTAATTGCCGTCCCCACTTACCGCAACACCGAGAACGATGTTGTACACGATATTGCCGTCAACCTGGACGTCATCAACACCCGTAACCGTCACCGTCTGCAGGCCATTCCAGTTCGAGCTCGTGAACGTCAGATTTGCTTTGTCCGGGGATCCCTCAGTC
>Ga0156400_1188_pt1 | contig 40760 bp, 41 predicted proteins | sample RifOxyA3_FD_108044 | JGI IMG/M metagenome (GOLD analysis project Ga0156400, IMG submission 108044) | Deltaproteobacteria bacterium RIFOXYA12_FULL_58_15
TCTGGGCAGGCGCGGGAGGTCTTCGACGTAACCGGCGCTGGCGATACGGTCGTCGCCGTTTTCTCCTTGGGCCTCTTCGCGGGTGTGCCTCTCGGTCAAGCGGCCCGTCTCGCGAATGCGGCAGCAGCGCTCGTTGTCGGCAAACTCGGTACGGCGGTGGTCGGGCGGGACGAGCTGGAAGGCGAGCTCAGCAAGGCTCGCTCCACGGTGGTGAAGGTGGCCGCGCGAGATGAGGTGGTGCGTCGGGCGGCGAGCGCCCGTGCTGCGGGCAAGACGGTTGTCACCACCAACGGTTGTTTCGACTTGTTGCATCCGGGACACGTCGCGTTCCTTGAGGCGGCCCGTTCCTTTGGGGATTTGCTAATTGTCGGAGTCAACTCCGACGCGTCCGTGGCGCGTCTCAAGGGGCCGACGCGGCCTTTGTTGGATGAAAAGAGCCGAGCGCGAATGCTCGCGGCGTTTGCATGCGTGGACTTGGTGGTGGTGTTTGATGAATTGGATCCAACCGCACTGGTGGAGGCAGTTCGCCCGGATGTCCACGTCAAGGGGGCCGACTATCGTTTGGAGGAGATCATCGAGCGGGCCGCGGTGGAGGCGCATGGGGGGCGGGTTGAGCTCGTTGCTGTGGTCCCCAATTGGTCGACCACGCGCCTCTTGGAAACCATCGCCAGGATGGGGGATGGTGAATGACCCAACTCAGACGGGATCCGATTCGCGGTCATTGGAGCATCATCGCACCAGGGCGGACGCGGCGACCCGATGAGTACGATGTGAAGGTCATCAAGCCAACCTTGGAAGGACAATGCCCATTCTGCCCCGGCAATGAGGGCATGACTCCGCTCGAGATAGACAGCGTTCGTCCTTCCCCCTCCGAGCCTGACTCTCCAGGATGGGCCGTGCGGGTTGTGCCCAACCAGTATCCGGCGATAGGCGCACAGGACGAACGACATGACACGATCCCTGCCTCTGAGCTTTTTCGTGTACGCGATGGTGTTGGCGCGCACGAGATTGTCATAGCCACACCCGAACATGGCCGTCGTGCTTCTCAATTTGGTGTCGACCAATGGGACAAGGTCCTGGCGGCCTGTCAGTACAGACTGCAGGAACTAGCCCGAGATCGTCACGTCAAGCAGGTCATGCTATTTCAAAATCACGGGGCCGGGGCTGGTGCGTCACGTGCGCATGCGCATTTCCAGATTCTGGCGTTGCCGATGGTTTCAACTGCCCTCGCGCACGAAGTTCTCAACGGCCGCAGCTATTTCAATCGCAAAGAATGTTGTCTCTTCTGCGACGTTCTCAAGAGTGAACTCGGGTTTGGCGTTCGTGTGGTGAGCGAGGATGACGCTTTTGTGACCTTGGCACCGTGGGCCTCACGAGTGCCCTACGAGTTATGCATCATGCCGCGTTCCCATCGCGCGTCATTTCTCGATATCGGTGCGCCGGAGCGACACAGGCTTGCGAGACATTTGCGTGACATATTGCACCGCCTCGAAAAGCTCTTCGGCGAGCTGCCATACAATTGGGTGCTGCACTCGGTGCCGGTTCGCGAGCACAATCCGCGAATCTTTCATTGGCATATCGAGGTGATACCGCGGTTGGGGCAAATGGGCGGTTATGAGTTGGGGAGCGGTGGGTACATCAATTCGACCACTCCGGAGGCTGCCGCCGAGGACCTTAGGTCTCTCGCCGGTGATTGAACCCGTGGCATCGAGAAAACACGCACCGAAAAAGCAGACGTTCTACGCCGCCGTTTGGCAGCTGGTGCGAAAGGTTCCCCGTGGGAAGGTTGTGACTTACGGTCAAGTTGCCACCTGGCTCGGTAGCCCGCGTGCTGCAAGGGCTGTGGGCTACGCCATGTTCAATGTTCAAGATGCCGATGTGCCATGGCAACGGGTCGTCAATTTCAAGGGTGAGATCTCCATTGGTGGGCACCAACATCGGCCCGATCTGCAACGCAAGCTCCTCGAGGCCGAGGGTGTGGAACTGGATGAACACGGCCAAATCAACCTTGAAAGATTTCGCTGGCAGGGCGACCCAAGCCTTTTTACCCGTGGTATTTTGATGAACCCATCCAACGGGCAATGATGAGCAACAATACTCGGGCAACCCCTTCACAAGCCCCCATCAACTGTTCTATGTAACCGCCGGCCTGGGTGATTTTTTCGGCAGGCTTTGGGAATTTTTTCCTGGCGTCAGAGGTTGGGCGCACGGAAGAGCGCCACCTGGGCAACATCATTGTGCAGGAATAGCTTGGAGGACGAGTATGAGCGACTCAGCTTCGAGACTGATGGTGGAGGCACGCTCGTTGCGCAAGGACTATGGCGCAACGCGAGCAGTCGACAACATTTCTTTTAAGGTCTCCCGCGGTGAAATCGTTGGATTTCTCGGGCCCAACGGTGCGGGCAAGACCACGACAATGAAGATGATTACGGGTTTTCTCAAGCCCACCGACGGCAACACCTTTGTCGGCGATATCAACGTGCAATTGGACCCACTGGCGGCACAACGCCGGTTGGGTTACCTGCCTGAGAGTGCACCGCTGTACAACGACATGATGGTTGCCGACTTCGTCCGATTCATCGCGGAGCTTCGGGGTGTCACGGACAGCAAACGCTTGGCGACGATTTGTGACCGTTGTGGGCTTGGCGGGGTTCTCGGCAAAGACATCGGTCATCTGTCCAAGGGCTTTCGCCAGCGTGTCGGTCTAGCGCAAGCGATGGTGCACGATCCCGATTTGCTGATCCTCGATGAACCGACGAGTGGTCTCGACCCCAATCAGATCGTGGAGATTCGCGAGCTCATCAAGGAGCTTGGGCGGGAGAAGACCGTCATTCTATCGACCCACATTCTTCCTGAGGTGCAGGCCACCTGTGACCGCATCATCATCGTCAACGACGGTCGCATCGTCGCCGACGACACCACCCAGCACCTGACGGCCGCCAGGGAGGGCGCTGTCGTTCGGGTGGTGGTCAAGCCGAAGAACGGCACCGACTCCGCCCGTGTACGTGGCATTTTCTCTGATTTGCCTGGCGTTCGTGGCGTTGACCCAGCCGATGGTGAGGGTGCCGGTACCTTTGGTTTTACGCTGCGCGCTGAGGGCAACCGCGATCCGCGCGAAGCGGTGTTTGCCTCGGCGGTGACCCATGACCTGATCATCTTAGACATGCACCGGGAGAGTGTTTCACTTGAGGACACCTTCCGTCGCCTGACGCGCAAGGAGGGGCCCAATGCATAACACTCTGACGATTGCCAAGCGGGAGTTGCAGAGCTACTTCAACTCGCCGATAGCCTACATAGTCATTGTCGCTTTCCTCGGTGTTGCTGGTTGGATGTATTTCAGCTCCCTGTTTTTGATAGGGCGCGCCGATATGCGCACTTTTTTCCAGCCGTCGCCGTTTTCGCCCTCGATGTTGTTGGTGATCATCGCGCCAGCGTTGACGATGCGGCTGATCGCTGAAGAGCGCAAGAGTGGTACCATTGAGCTGCTTACGACTCTGCCGATTCGCGACACCGACGTCATTGTTGGCAAGTTCCTCGCAGCTCTGGGCCTGATTGGCCTGGCGCTCGGTTTGACCCTTTTCTACCCGATCAGCGTCTCATCAATAGGCTCGCTCGATTGGGGCCCAGTGCTCTCCGGTTATCTTGGAATGTTCCTTTTCTCGGCTGCGCTGCTTGGTGTCGGAATTTTGTGCTCGACCTTCACCGACAACCAGATAGTTGCCTTCATTGTCGGATTCCTCATCTGTGCAGCTCTCTATTTCGTCTTCTGGTTGCCAGTCTTCATGCCCGATCTGATCAAGGATTTTGTCCACTTCATGTCGGTGAGCTTCCACCTCGACAACATGGCACGCGGCGTCGTCGACTCCCGCGATATCTTCTACTACCTGACGCTCACCGGCGGCACCCTCTATTTGGCGGTGTTCTCGTTGGGCCGGCAGCACGCGTGAGGAGAAAGTCATGACTACAATCAAGAAGAACAGCGCCGATCAATCGGTTCGTTTGATTGCCATCATTGGTATCCTGATCTTTGCCAACATTCTTGGCATCAGCTGGTTCGCTCGGGTTGATATGACCGGCGACAACCAATTCACACTCAATCGTGCGAGCAAGCGCATCGTCAGCGACCTCAAGGATCCGGTTACGGTGAAGGCCTACTTCACGGACAACCTGCCGCCGCCGTATTCCAACAACCGCCGTTACGTTAAGGATTTGCTCGACGAGTACTACGCTGCGAGCGACGGTAAATTCCGTTACGAGTTCATCGACCCGAAGGCGGAGGAGACCGAAGAGGACAAAGAAAAGAAGAAAGAGGTCAAACACGACATTTTTGGCCGTGCGGTGCGTGAGGCAACCAGCATTGAGCGAGAGCTGCGCACCTTGGGCATTCAAGAGGTCAACGTTCAGGTACTCGAGGACGACCGCCGTGAGACCCAGCGCGCCTACATGGGTCTCGCCATCAATTACGGCGATGCCTCAGAGGTGATCCCCTTGGTACAGGATACCAGCAACCTCGAGTACAACATCACTGTTCGCGTGCGCAAGCTGGTGCGCGAGAGCCCACCGAAGATTGCCTTTGTCACCACCCTACCGGAGTCGGAATTGCAGGAAGAGTACGGCCGACTCTACGGCATGCTCGGTCAGGAATACGAAGTGTCGGTGGTCAATCCCGAAGGCGAGGCCGATATTGCCGACGACATTGATGTCGCGATTGTAATCAATGGCGCGTCGGAGTTCAGTGACAAAGCGGCAGCCGCCATTGACCGATACGTGCAGAAGGGGCGTTCCGCAGCGTTTTTGCTCGACGCTGTCAAACCCGACTTCCAAACAATGGCGGCCGAGGAACGAGCATCGGGTCTCTCTGGCCTGCTCGGAGCCTACGGCGTGAAGATTGGTGCGGGTTTGGTTCTCGACAAGGTATGCGCCACCATCTCGGTGTCACAGCGTATCGGTCCGTTAACGATTCCGCAGCCGGTCTCCTATCCATTCATGCCGCTGCCCGCCAGTCTCGATCCTGATCATCCATTGACTCGGGGTCTCGCGCAGGTGGCTTTCCCATTCGTGTCGCCTTTGGAGTTGGCTGTTCCCGAGAGCAGCGAAGTGGTGGGGCAGGTGTTGGTGCGCTCCTCCGCCGAGAGTTATGTGCACTCACCTCCGTATGACCTCAATCCGATGCGACAGTGGCGCAAGGATGAGCTGGAAGAGAAAAACGGTATTCCCCTGGTGATCAGCCTCTCCGGACCCTTGAGCACCAAGAAAGCTCCGGCCGCTGACAATATCATGGTACCGTCAAACGAAGAGACAACGTCGAGCAACTCGCGGGTGTTGGTCATTGGCGGATCCTCGGTTGCGAGCAATCAGTTTATGTCAAAGACCAATGAGACCTTCGTGCTCAATCTCATGGACTGGTTGCTCCTCGACGAGGATCTTTTGGCCGTTCGCTCTCGCGGATTGGCGGCGGCACCTCTGGGCGGTGTCAATGAGGAAGGGCAGCCGGAAGAACTCTCCGATGGTGTTCGTTTGACCGTGCGCTACGCGAATGTCGTGGGTGTGCCCCTTGCGTTTATTGCTTTCGGCATCATTCGTTGGCGCATGCGTGAGTCGCGGCGCAAGAGCGTCACGCTCTAGCTCGCATAGCAAGAGGAAGTATCCAAGAGACGGATTTCCGAACGCTCCCTGTCTCAGGGTGGGCGATCGATGGAGGATGAAATGAACAAGAGCACCTTGATCGCGGTTGCGGTTCTGGGCCTTCTGGTGGTTGGCGTCATCTGGAACCAGCGTCGTGCCCCTGAGCGCGGAATCACACGCGTGACTTTCGCCGATCTCGACGTCGCCTCAGTCGACCGGATCGAGGTTTCCGGCAAGAACGCCGTCAAACTCAACAAAGACGGGAAACTCTGGAAGGTTGAATCCGGCAAGGAAGCCGATGCCAATGCGGTCACGCGCTTGGTCGAGGCGGTTCCGAAGATTGTTTCCACCGATTTGACAACCACCGACAGTGAAAAGTTTTCTGAGCTCGAGGTGGACGACGAAAAGGGCACCCGGGTGCAGGTTTATGCTGGGAAAAAGGAGCTGGCCGACTTTGTCGTAGGTAAGAGCGGTAAGGGCGGCGGCTCCCATGTGCGAGTGGGCGACGAGGTCTACACCGTCAAAGGAGTCTACTCGTCGACGTTCTCGCGAGAAGCATCATCTTGGCTTGAACGAAAACTGTTTGCCGACAAAGTCGCAGACGTCAACAGGGTGGAGATTGCTCGCCATGGTGAGGCCCCTTACACCTTGGTCAAGACCGACGGTAAGTGGGCCCTCGCAGATGCGAGTGTCTTGCCCGCAGGCTTCCGTTTTGACTCGGACGGTGCCAACTCCTTGGTCTCCGCATTGGTCAACGCCCGTGCCAAGGACATTCTCGACGCCGACCCCGGTGTTGAGACCACCAAGCTCGACGAAACAGTCGACACCTTTGCTTTTGACGCCAATGAAGGAGAGGGGGATGCGAAGACAACGGTGCGGCGCGAGGTCAAAGTGGGTACCGCTCTCGAGGACAAGTCCGTTTACGCGCGTGTGAGCGGCAAAACAGACATCATCACCTTGGCCGAGCATACCGTGAAAAGCCTACGCAAGGTGCCAACCGATTTCCGTGACCTCGAAATCATCGAGCTCGACAAGGAGAAGGTCTCGGAGATCTCTATCGTCGACGGCAGCACCCGCTTGACCCTGGAGAAGCAGGGCGCAGAGTGGAAGGTCGCCAATTCCAGCGCGAAGATCCCTGAGGACTTTGTTCTCGATCCCACCGCGGTGATTCGTCGCCTCTCAGGCATGGCGAACGCCCGAGCCACCAAGGTTGCCGAGGGTGTTACAAAGAGCGCTGCGGGTTTGAGCCGGCCACTCGCGACGGTGACCGCCAAGCTCGACGATGGAAGCAAGGTAACGCTGGCGTTCGGCAAGGCAGTCAAAGATGAAGACCGCGACATGATCTACGTGAGCGGCAATATCGATGACGCCGTCTATCTCGCGACCGAGTGGACGCGCAAGAATCTCGCAGGCGGCCTCGATTCATTCAAGAAGACTGAAGCGCCAGCGGGTGGCATGGATGGTATGGGCGGCATGCCCAACCTCGATCCCGAGACGTTGAAGAATCTCCCCCCCGATGTTCGGGCAAGCCTGATGCAGCAGTTGCAGCAGAAGCAGCAACAACAACAACTAATGGAGAACCTGCAACGCCAACAGGCGAAAAAGGGGGCCGAGTAGCAGCAAAGAGAACAAAGGCCGCAGGCGTTGCCAAGGTATCCCTGACGGTGCTATTTGGTTACTGCATGTGCACCCAAGAGAATGGGTGTTGAGTTCAATCCGCTGCGCGGCTCGGTGTGAGTCCTGCGAGCGACCCGGCCAATGTCGGCGATTATTGGAGAGGACGATTCGATGCAGCGAGACTTTGTGTTCACCTCTGAGTCTGTGACTGAAGGACACCCAGACAAGATTGCAGACCAGATCTCTGACGGTATTCTCGACGCTATCTTGAGCAAGGACCCGGCAGGTCGTGTTGCGTGCGAAACCTTGGTGAAGACGGGTATGGCGGTTATCGCCGGTGAGATCTCCACAGAGTGCTATGTCGACATGCCCGACATTGTGCGCGCCACCATCAGGGACATCGGTTACACGTCCTCGGCGATGGGTTTTGATTGGGAGACTTGCGCTGTGCTGACTGCAATCGAAAAACAGTCCCCCGACATTGCCATGGGTGTGGATGAAGACAAAGAGAAGGAGCAGGGCGCTGGCGACCAGGGCATGATGTTTGGTTATGCCTGTGATGAAACAGAGGAGCTGATGCCGGCACCGATTACCTATGCGCACAAGCTCACCCGTAGGCTCGCCGAGGTTCGCAAAAGCGGCAAGTTGCCGTTTCTGCGCCCGGACGGCAAGAGTCAGGTGACGTTCGAGTACAAAAACGGCAAACCGGTGGCGGTCAACACCGTGCTGATTTCCGCCCAGCACTCGGAAGAAGTGAGCATCAAGGATCTGACAGCCGGGGTTATCGACGAGGTGATGAAGCCGGTGATTCCCGAGAGCCTGCGGACTCATGACATCCGCTACCTCGTCAATCCAACCGGCCGATTTGTCATTGGCGGGCCTCAGGGTGACGCGGGGGTGACGGGGCGCAAGATCATTGTCGACACCTATGGCGGCATGGGTCGTCACGGTGGCGGTGCATTTTCTGGCAAGGATCCGAGCAAGGTCGATCGCAGCGCTGCGTACTTCGCCCGTTACATAGCCAAGAACATCGTTGCCGCTGGATTGGCAAGTCGTTGCGAGGTGCAGCTCGCCTATGCCATTGGAGTGGCCGAGCCCGTGTCCGTCATGGTGGAAACGTTCGGCACCAGCAAGGTGCCGGAGACGAAGATCGAAGCGGCCGTGCGTGAGGAGTTCTCTGCCAAGCCTGCGGCGATCATTAAGCGTCTCGATTTGCTCAAGCCCATCTACCGACAGACTGCTGCCTACGGACATTTTGGCCGCAAGGAGGCCGGTTTCACCTGGGAGCGAACTGACGCCGCCGAGCGACTCAAGGCGCTCGTCAAGTGACGTCATAATAGCGTCGGAACGCGCCGCAGACACGGTGTCTGGTGAACCGAGAACAGGTCCTTAAGAAATTGGCTCATCACGAGCCGTTCCCGTTGCCCGGGGGCAGCGCGCAGAGGGCGTCAGTCCTTGTGCCCCTTCGACCGGGTCCGAACGGCGCTGACGACATTGAAGTTGTCCTCACCCGTCGTGTTGAACATCCGGCCGACCCCCACTCGGGGCAAGTGTCTTTTCCCGGTGGGCGAGAAGAAGCCGGCGACATGAACCGCGAAGCTACGGCCCTGCGGGAGGCGGAGGAGGAACTTCGCATTCCAGCGGATCGGGTGCGGATTGTCGGCCACCTGGATGAGATGCTGACCATCACTGGCTATCACGTGGTTCCCGTGATTGGTTGGATCGCACGCGAGATTGAGCTCGTCCCCAATCCGGATGAGGTGGCTCGGGTATTCACCGTTTCCCTTGCCGAGTTGCTATTGGAGGAGCGGTGGGAGCGGCGCATTCACGCGTGGCGTGGTAATGAGGTGCTGGTGTGGCACTTCCCCCACGATGGCGAGGATGTTTGGGGTGCGACTGCATTCATGCTGCGAGGAATGGTGGAGTTGCTTCGTGATTGAGCTTTCGGTTTGGCCAACGCGGCGTGTGGCGGCTGTCAGAGCGACGGGTGGAGTGGATGCGATGGAAATGGTAGGGTCCACATTTCATGTGTGAAACCAAGTTGCAGATCGTCGTGCTGGCGGGCGGGTCGGGTACTCGATTCTGGCCGGTGTCTCGCCGGGAGCGTCCCAAACAGCTGCTCGAAATCAACGGCAAGACGCTTCTAGCGTCAACTTTCGAACGTGTTCGCCGTCTCGGCCCTCCAAGCAATTGGTGGATGGTCGTGGGCGATGACCATGCCGAGAGGTGTCGGGCGACAGTGCCGGAAGTTCCCGTGTCACACGTGCTCGTGGAGCCCGCTCGACGCAATACGGCTTCGGCTATTGCGCTTGCCGCGGTGCACATTGCCGAGAGTGATCCTGATGCGGTGATGGCCGTTTTCCCTGCGGATCACATGGTACGCGATACCAAGAGACTCTGTGATGCGCTCGAGAGGGCGGCCCGTCGCGCCAAAGATGGTGCGATTGTCACTTTGGGGATCACGCCGACGCATCCGGAGACAGGCTACGGATATATCCAACGGCGAGGTAGCGCCAACGAAGTGGGCGGCTACGGGGTCGCTCGATTTGTGGAGAAGCCTGATCGGCAGGGTGCGGAGGCATTGCTGTCCGGACAAGACGTCTATTGGAACGCCGGAATTTTTGTGATGCGCGTCGACGTGTTCTGTCATGCGCTCGCGGAGCACCAACCCGAGATAGACGCCGCGATGGCCAAGATTGTCAAATCCATCGGCAGCAACTACGAAGCGACGCTCGCGGCCTGTTATGAGGAGCTGCCAAAGATATCAGTAGACCACGGCATCATGGAGTTTGCTAACAACGTCGAAGTGGTGCCGGTTGATTGCGGCTGGTCCGATATCGGCACCTGGACCGCGTTTGCCGAGCTCTTTGGCGTCGATGATGCAGGCAACCGGTCGCAGGGTAGAGCTGTGCTTCTGGACAGCCGGGACTGCATTGTTCACGTGGGTGATGGCCACGCAGTGGCGACATTGGGGGTTCGGGGATTGGTTGTCGTTCATACCAAGGACGCCACCTTGGTAGTGTCTGCAGATCGAGTGCAAGAGGTGGGAAAAATCGTCGACGCCCTCAAAGAGAGGCAATGGAGCGAGTATTTGTGATGCGACAGTTGTTGTGGGTTGTGGCTGCGTTTGTTGGGATAGGGATGATAACCCCCGATGCGGTGGCGCAAAGGGAGGATGAGAAGCCTGTTGCGGCCGAAACCAGGTCGAAGTCGAAGGCAAAGGCGAAGAAAACGGAAGGGGAAGAAGAACAAGAGACCGCCGCGGAGGCCAAGCGAAATATTGACAAGGCGCGGCCAGGGTCGCTGCTCAACCGCGACAAGCCGCTCGGTGAGTCCATTGACTTGCGTGGTGACATGGAGCGCCGCCGTGATTTTGAGGTGATTCGGCACTACACAAGGGTGGCTGAACTCGACGTTATCGAGGGGTTGGCCCGCAAGGCCAATGACCTGACGTTGTTGGAGAGGGTCGAGGACATTCGGCGCAAGGAGCTACAGCGGTATTTCTCAGTCATGCAGTTACTCCGCGATCTTGCGTTGCAAAAGGCCGTGGAGGTAATTCCATGAGGTGGTCAGTCTTGTTGCTCTGCGTCTGCCTCGCGGGCTGCACCCGCTGTGGAAATGAGGGGGCAACCGCACAACGACATATCGATCCAGCAAAGTGGGTCGCTCCCGTGGATGTTCCCAAGCCGGGCACGACATATCAAGAGGCCTACGAACGCGCCAAAGGAGAGATCACGCTCGACAACGCAAGGGACCGCCTCAAGGTGATAGAGCACGCGATCGAACGCGATTCAGCATTGATGCAGTGACGACGGAGTTTGTCGGCTCATCCTGCAACCACTTCCATCTCGGTTGAAGCAATGGTGATCTTGTCGCCGCGTTGCAGGTTCGCTTTCTTCTGGGTTGTGCCGTTGACCGTCATGCCACCGCCGCCAGAAGTGTCAATGATGGAGTATTGGCCATCGGGATTGCGAACAACGTGAGCGTGGGTGCGGGACACCCCAGCAAGCTTGATGACGATATCGCTCTTTGGGCTACGGCCAATGGACATCTTTTCGCCGCGCAAGGGATAGATCTCCGGGTCTCCATCTTTTTTGAAAACCTTGATGGCGTTGCTGGCGGCTTCTTTCTCGACGGCGGAAACCTGAGGCTTTGTGTCCACCAAGGACGCTGGTTGAGTGGTCCTTGAATTCGAGATCTTGTCCGGCTTGTTGACTTCTGTGGCTGGTGTTGGAGTCGACTTGGCCGTGTAGATTTTGTCTGGCTTTGCAACTTCTGTGGCTGGTGTTGCCTTGGTGGTCTCGGCATCGGACATCGCGTCCGCGGGTGGGGGCGGGGGCGCTGGTTGCTTTCGCGTGGGAAAGTCCATTTTAGGGGACGGTGGCAGATCCACCTGCACCACGTTGGGGGAAAGGGTGGCCACAGAGTCCTCGGCGAGGCATCGGGAGCATTCTTCATAAGTGGCCTCGAGGACGTCTATTTGCTCCTTGAGCTCCTTTTGAACCTCGGTCATCTCTTTCTCGATGGGAGCCAATTCCTCCTTGGAGAACTCGCCGAGGTCGCAGCGAAACCGCTGTTCTTCGAGATCATCGTTGACCTCGTGAAGACGACCGCGAATATCCTGCTCGCGTTTCTGTATTCCCTCGAGCTGCTTTTTGACCTCTTCACTGGCGGGGGCAAACTCATCTGCGATCGCTTTGAGTCGCTTTTTGTAGTCGGTGATAACCTTGGTGTAGATTTGCGCTTTGACCTTTTCTTTGTTCGATTCGGCTTTGCTAATGAGATCCTGTAGGTCTTCGCGGCGGCTAACGATGTCCCGCAGCTTCTCCATCGAATCCCCGTTGATTCGGAGCTCCGGGTAGCCGTCACCGCTGGATGTATTTTCCATGTCACTTCTCCTGGGGCAGATGTTTGAGTCTATCGGAGAGGGCGGGAGAGTCAACGGCCGTGGGCGTTTGCGAAATGGTGGCGGTCGCCTCGCACCATGTCCGTTGGTGTCAGAGAAGCGACCGGGCCGCATCGACAACCGCCTCGACGGTCATTCCAAGTTTTTCTAGCACGACATCACCGGGTGCCGAGGCACCGAAACGGTTTATGCCAACCATCATACCAGCGCCTCCAACCCAACGTTCCCAACCATGGGTGCAACCGGCTTCAATGGAAACTCTCGCGGTGACCGCACAGGGCAATACCGACTCGCGGTATGTCTCATCCTGGCGTGCAAACAGCTCCCAACTCGGCATCGATACCACCCGTGCCGAGATCCCTTCCTTGGAAAGTTCAGCCTGCGCAAGGGTCGCGAGCACAACCTCGGAGCCGGTCGCTATGAGGATGATTGTGGGCTCGCCGTCCGCACAGTCGGCGAGAACGTAGGCGCCACGTTCGATACCCAACATTGCGTGATTCGACGTCCCCTCAAGAGTGGGCAAAGATTGCCGGCTGAGAATGAGGGCGACCGGCCCGTCGCGATATTGAGTGGCGAAGCGCCAAGCGGCTGCGGTCTCGTTCGGGTCGGCGGGGCGAATGGTGACCATGTTGGGTATGATTCGCAGAGACATCAGATGTTCCACAGGCTGATGAGTTGGACCATCCTCGCCGACAGCAACCGAATCATGGGTGAAGACATACTTCACCGGGAGTTTCATCATTGCCGCCAAGCGCACGGCCGGACGCATGTAGTCGACAAACGGGAAAAAGGTCGAGACAAAGGGGCACAATCCGCGGTGGTAGGCGATGCCGTTGGCGATCCCTGCCATGGCGTGTTCACGGATGCCAAATTGAATATTGCGTCCAAGATGTTTGGCGCTGAAGAAACCACCGTTTTTGATACGAGTCTTCGTCGATGAGCTGAGGTCGGCGTCGCCACCGACCAAAAAGGGCAGTTTGGCGGCGACGGCGTTGAGAGCCAACCCCCCTGCGGCTCGGGTGGCGAGGGCCTGCGGTGGGTTCCATGTTGGCAGGTCCGCATCCCAACCAGGGGGGAGCTCGCCACCCATGGCTTGGTCCCAGGTTCGGGCGAGCTCGGGGTGTGCTTGAGCCCACGAGTCGAACAGTTGTTGCCATTTCTGTTGGGCTTGTGCACCACGGAGCCCAGCTTTGCCACAATCCTCTTTGGCTTGCTCTGGTACAAAAAAAGGCTCGTGGTCCCACTGGAGGGCCTTTTTCGTCAGGGCAATCTCCTCTGCTCCGAGTGGTGAGCCGTGGGCGGAAGAGGTGCCATGACGATTCGGTGAGCCGTAGCCGATGGTGGTCTTGACCACGATGAGGGATGGCTTGTCCTTTTCCTTCTGCGCCTTCTCAATGGCCAGGGCGAGAGCCGCGAGATCGGTATCGCCGTCATTCACCGTTTCAACGTGCCAACCGCAGGCGATGTGGCGTGCTGCCACATCCTCGGTGAAAGTTTCCGCGGCAGGGCCGTCGAGGGTGATGCCATTGGAGTCGTAGAGCCAGATGAGCTTGCCGAGCCCAAGGTGCCCTGCAAGGGACGCACACTCGGAGGCGACGCCCTCCATGAGGTCTCCGTCGGAGACCAGTCCATAGGTGTGGTGGTCAACAATGTCGAAACCTGGGCGATTGAAGATGCCCGCCAACATTCGTTCAGCGATTGCCATGCCGACGGTGTTGGCAGTGCCTTGGCCGAGGGGCCCGGTGGTCGCCTCGACACCGGGCAGGAGATGGTATTCGGGATGACCGGCAGTGCGGCTGCCCCACTGACGAAAGCTTTTGAGCTCATCGACGCTCAGGTCGTAACCGAACAGATGTAGCAACCCGTATTGCAACATGCTGCCGTGACCCGCCGAAAGAACAAAACGATCACGATTGGCCCAATCTGGGTTCTGTGGATTGAACGACAAAAACCGCCGCCACAGGACATACGCCATCGGCGCGGCCCCCATGGGCAAGCCGGGGTGTCCGGAGTTGGCTTTCTCGATGGCGTCAATGGCCAATGTGCGCAGGGTGTTGACGGAGAGGATATCGAGGGAGGATGTCATGTGAACCTTCGGTTGAGCCTTCGAATGGGGGCCACAAATTGGCCCGCGTTCATCCGTTGCTCTGCCACGAAACCGCGGCGAAAAAAAGGGCCATTCCCAAGTGGTATTTGCTGCCTTGCCAAGACCGTGCCGACCTGTCATACAGCGTCGCAGCTAGATCAGGGTTGCAGCAGTAGCGCTTCCTTGACGCCCTGCCCCATATTGGGGCCAGCTGCAGTGCAATTATTCATATGTCTCAGGGCGGGATGTGTGCGGCGACATTATTTGTTTGAAGTGATTGTCGCCCCGATACCGCGTTCGAATCTCAGGCAAGAGCCCAAAGAGAGCTTGAGCATGTTGGCTGACTGCCAAAGCTCTGCAATCCGAGCTCCAGCCCTGAACCGCACGCCAATTGGCGGTGCCTCACCTAAGTGGCGTACCCCCAGAATTAGAAGGTAAGCAGTGAGTAACACAACAGAGAGCAAAGACGGTGCCCAGAACAAAGAAGGGACCCGTGGTTTTGACAACCTCGGTCTGTCCCAACACCTCCTCGACACCCTCGCGCGGACCGAGTATGTGACGCCGACCCCCATCCAGTTCCAGGCCATTCCCCACGTGTTGGCGGGTAAGGATCTGTTGGGCTGCGCCCAAACCGGAACCGGTAAGACCGCAGCGTTCGCCCTGCCAATCATTCAACGCATCATGATCAGGGCCCGAGCCCAAGAGAAGCAGGGGGGAATTCAGGCCTTGGTGCTTGCACCCACGCGAGAGCTTGCCGCTCAGATCGGTGCGAGCTTTGAGAAGTACGCGGGACGCGGCGGACCGCGACAGACGGTGGTCTTCGGCGGTGTCAGCAAGAGCGGACAGATTCAGGCATTGCGCCGGGGTGTTGAAGTGTTGGTCGCCACCCCAGGTCGACTTCTCGATCTCATGGGAGATGGCGTCATTCGCCTGGATCGCGTGCACACCTTCGTGCTCGACGAAGCGGACCGCATGCTCGACATGGGCTTCATTAACGATGTGCGGCGGATTACCAAGGCTGTACCTGAGAACCGTCAGACCCTGATGTTCTCGGCGACGATGCCACCTGAGATCAGGGACCTCGCTGATCGGATCTTGAAAAATCCCGTGAGTGTTGCGGTCGACCCCGTCTCATCGACGGTTGCTCCCCTCGACCAGTCGGTCTACCTCGTTGAAAAATCTTCCAAGATCGAGCTGCTCATCGAGCTGTTGCGAGGTGTCGAAATTGATCGCGCGTTGGTCTTTACCCGCACCAAGCATGGTGCCAATCGGGTGGTGAAGAGGTTGGTGCAAGCCAACTTTCAGGCCGCTGCCATCCATGGCAACAAGTCCCAATCGGCTCGAGTGCGTGCCCTGGAGGATTTCAAAGCCGGTCGCATCCGAATCGTCGTCGCGACGGACATCGCCGCGCGTGGAATCGACATCAAAGACCTCTCCCATGTGATCAATTTCGATCTTCCGAATGAGCCAGAGAGCTATGTGCATCGGGTCGGCCGCACTGGTAGAGCAGGCAAGACCGGCATTGCCATCTCGTTTTGTTCCGCTGAGGAACGTCTCTATCTCAAAGACATCGAGCGTCTCATCCGCCGTTCCATCGAAATCCGAGTCACCCCCAAGGGTCTCCCCAGAGGTCCGGCTTCGCCGCCGAGATCCCGCGATAACTCTTCTGGCAGTCGAGCAACTCAACCTGGCCAACGGAATGTCCGACCTGGCCAACGGAATGCCCGACCCGGCCAACGGGATGCCCGACCTGGCCAACGGGATGCCCGACCTGGCCAACGGGATGCCCGACCTGGCCAACGGGATGCCCGACCTGCTTCGCTGCACAAACGCCCGAGGGGCGGGGTGCCCGATCGTGGTCCTTCCCGCCAGAGCGGTGGGGCAGCGGGGAGTGGCACTTCCAGCGGTCGTGGGCTGTCTGGTCGTGGTACCTCCGGCCGCAGTTCCTCCGGCCACGGATCATCGGGTCGCAGCAACAGCTCCGCAATTCGTTGACCCGGAACTTGCCGCTACCCCTCCCAACTTCCCATTCTTCGGCGACGGTCGCAATTTCGTGAATACGGGTTGTGTCCTCAGATTATGAGGGGATACATTCATACAGCAGATGGCAAGCGACACGACCACGCTGCCCCGTCTCCGGCGTGGCACCCGAATTGGCAAATACCTCTTGCAACGCCGACTCGGTGAGGGCGGTTTTGCTTCGGTATGGAAGGCCAAAGACACCATCGAAGATGACTGGGTGGCCCTGAAGATTCCCCATCCCCTGTTGCCTGGTTCTGATGGCGAAGGGGAGCTACTCAGAGAGATTCGCCTCGGCGCCCGGCTCGATCACCCGAACATCTTGCGTGTAAAAAATGCCGATCGGGTTGGCTCCTTGTTTGTGATCGCCACCGATTTGGCCATTGAGTCCCTTGATGACCGGTTGACTCGGCGCTTCGCGATCCGGCGAGCATTGATTCTGACGCGCCAGCTGGTCGAGGGGTTGGCATACGCCCACCAACATCGAGTTGTGCATCGTGACCTCAAACCGCCAAACCTGATGTTGTATGAAGGCGACCGGCTGCGCATCGCCGATTTTGGTCTCGCCAAGATCATGCGTCACACCATGATATCGGCGACGGGATCGGGCTCGATTCTCTACGCCGCGCCCGAACAAATGCATGGCTATCCATGCCTTGCGTCAGACGTGTTCTCGGCGGGGCTCATCATCTTTCAGATGCTCACCGGCAGTCTGCCACGTTGGCCGTTCCGCTGGCCCTTTGAGCGCCACAAGGTTCTCGTCCAACTGGCACCGGAGTTGGTGCCGATCATTCGCAGAGCTGTGCGCGTCGACCACAGATACCGGTATGCCGATGCCACCCGATTGCGTGTCGCCCTTGAGCGCGTCTGGCCAAAAATAGACAAGCGCCTCAATCCCCAGGTCAAAAAGCCCCGGCGACGTCGGCCCGCCCTCGGGGCGTGGAGAGATGCACGGTTTCGTGAGTGCAAGAACGCTTTGGGCAAGAGCCTCGGGTTGCACTTCAACTGTCCTCGGTGTGAGGGTCCGATCGCAGAGAACATGCGCGCCTGCCCTTGGTGTCGCAGCAAGACGACGCGATTTGCCGAGGCGAGTCGGTGGCCTCTGTATTGCCCGCGGTGCAATGGTGGAATGCGAGAGGAATGGCGTTTCTGCCCATGGTGCTGGGGTGGTGCATACGCAGATAGGCCAGGAAAGCTACGCGCTGACTCTCGATACGACATGGTGTGCCGAAGCTGCAAGGAGCCGATGCAAAGTGGTATGCGATACTGTCCGTGGTGTCATGCCCGCCACAGCAAACCAGTACGCATCGCCGCACTGGTCGACAAATGCCCACAATGCAAGAGCGCAGTCGCGCTGGCTTTGTGGGATTTCTGCCCCTGGTGCACCGAACCTTTGGGAAAATCCGGCTAGTGATCCAACACCCCAGCCCAAATCTACCATCAAATGCTATCCGAATCGCCAGATGTGCCGTTAGGTCAAGGAGCAGCGAGGATTTGCGCGCAGTCGTACTTTGACGTACGGCGAGCAGCAAATCCGAAGCTGCGACGATGAGATAACGGTGCAGATGGCGATTCGGGGCCACATCCACCGCTTGGCCCAGCATCGACCCCGTGATATCGGCTCGTGACTCGTTGAATCAAATGGACGTACGGTCAAAGAGCCGGCCAACCAAAGAGTAGATCGATGCACGACGTGCCAGCGCAATCTAAGCTCCTGCCAGAGAATGCCTACCGTAGACTCGAGCCCGGTGAGATCTACCAACCCATTGTGGCCGCGGGTGACCTTCGCGCCGAAGTCACCTCATGGTCGGTGATGATGGCGGTGTTGCTCGTGGGCGTTTTCTCCGCCGCTGCGGTATACATCGCCCTGCGGGCCGGAAGTGGCATCGAGACCGCCATTCCGATCGCGGTGTTGGCGGTGTTCTTTGGCAAGCTCCGCAAGATTCGCAGCACCATCCTCGAAAATGTCATTGTCCAGTCGATAGGCCAGGCATCCGGGGTGGTTGCGGCCGGCGCGGCATTCACCATTCCGGCGCTATACCTCAACGGGCTGCAGAACGAGGTGCATGGTTGGCATATCTTCCTCGCCTGTCTCATCGGTGGCTCCCTCGGCGTCGTGCTCATCATCCCATTGCGCAAATACTTTGTCGCCGAGCGCCATGGGGAATTGCCATTCCCGGAGGCTACCGCGACCACCGAGATTCTCGTGGCAGGCGAAAACACCGGCAAAGGCGCAGGCCGAGTGCTCATCGCCGCCTTCGGTCTGGGAGCCGCCTACGACTTCATCGTTGAAGCACTGCACGGCTGGAACCCCGCTCTCACCACGCAGAAACTCCTCGGTGTTGCCGGCGAGAAGCTCTATTCCTTCCGCATCGAAGGCAAGATGAACGCCATCGCCGCGCTGTTCGGTCTTGGTTATATCATCGGCCCCAAATATGCGGCGTTGATAGCCTCGGGGTCGGTCCTCTCCAGTTTCATCATGGTGCCGCTCATCTATGTTGTAGGCTCCCAGGTGACGGACTTCCATTTTCTCGGTGCCAGCATTGACGTTTCGCAGATGAGCGCTGGCGCGATTTTCGGCCAGTTTGTTCGCCCCATCGGCATTGGTGCCATCGCAGTCTCTGGCCTCATAGGTATCGCGAGGATGGGGCGTATCATTGTCCGATCGGTAGGGCTGGGCTTTAAGGGACTGGGCAAAGGTAGCGCCGAAATGGAGAAGGAGGAGCGGACCAAGGTCGACCTGCGCCCGAAGACGGTCATGCTCATCCAAATGGCGTCGACGCTAGCGATGGGACTCTTGTTCTTTGTGGTTACGAGTGGCCTAGGTTCTTTTTCCGCGGGCAGCTCGCTGCTCTTTGCTGTCGTTGGAATGGTTGTTGGCTTCGCCCTGTCGTTCTTGTTCACTCCCGTGGCCGCGGAAGCGATCGCCATCGTCGGCGTGAATCCCGTATCGGGGATGACGATGATCACCTTGATCCTTGCCTCACTGGTGATGGTCGGCGTGGGCCTCGTCGGCGGCGCTGGCATCTTCGTCGCCGTGATCATCGGTTGCGCCGTCTGCACGGCGTTGTCGACCTCCGGTGCGCTCATTGGCGATTTCAAGATTGGTTATTGGATTGGTGCGACACCCAGGAGACAACAGGCGTGGAAGTTTCTCGGTGTGGCTGTGGCGGCCCTGGTTGTCGCCATCGTTGTCCCAGTCATGGACAATGCGTACCATTTCATGGTTCCCATCGATCCCAATAGCATTCCGATTTTCGACCCAGCGAATCCCATCGCCGGCATGATGGCGAACACAGAGGCGCTTCCCGCCCCTCAGGCAAGCATGCTGGCTGAGATTGTTCGAGCGCTGATGGGCGGCGGCAGCCAGCCCTATCTCCTCTACGGCCTGGGAGCGTTTATCGCCTTGATGCTGGTGATGGCTGGAGTACCACCTTTGCCATTTGCCCTCGGTATGTATCTGCCCATCTCGATCAACGTCGCGGTCCTGTTTGGCGGTCTCGTCTCCTGGGCTGTTGGGAAGAGCTCCAAGGACAAGGAAGTGGCCAAAGCTCGTGCGGGACAGGGCACCCTCATCGCCAGCGGTCTCATGGCGGGAGCTGCGATCTTCGGCATTGTCGCCGCATTGTTCCGTATCGACTGGAATGAGTTCTTCGGCAGCAATGTCGGATTTTTGCGTTACCCAATACGGTATCTGAGCATTGGCGTCGACTATGTGGTCGGTACAACTGCCGCGGGTGCCACCTATTTGTCCCATGCACCGCACCCGGAACCGACGTTCTACGAGAGCACGGGGGGTCAAGTGGTCGGTTTGATCATGTTCGTGGGCCTCGCCGTCGCGGTGTTCCTCCTGGCCCGTTGGGGTGCCAACATGGAACGCAAGGAGCTGCAAGGTAAGTGAATCGGCTTCGGGTCACATCGTTGGGTGCAAGAGTCGGGTGTTTTTTTTCTTGCGAAAGTGGCCTCGTAGTTTAGGTGTTGGTACGCTTGCTCCCAGAGGTGGATCGTGCCCAGAGATACCGATTTTCTCGAACTCTTGAATCTTGTGTCGTATGACCCGTTCGTGGTTGTGGACAGCGGGCGTCGCATCATTCATTTCAACGACCCCTTTGTCTTGATGCTGGGGTTGCGGACCACCCAGAGAAGGCGAGTTGAAGGAACCGTCTTCAACGAGTTGTTGCGCTTGGACGAAACAGGCCAGGCCTGCATCACTGACTGCCTCAGTCAGGATCGCAACGTTCGGGTGCAGTCGGTCGACGGGCGCGTTTCGGGCGGACGACAGTTGGTCCTAGACATGAGCGCTCTGCCGTTGCGCAACGAAACGGGGCAGGTTACCGGAGTCTTGATCTTGCATCGCGATGTCACCGACGAGCAACGCCTCAAGGAGCGTTATAACGAAGAAAAGAAAGCTCACCTGGCAGAGCGGGAATCCCTGCTTCGGATTATCAGCGATCGGGATGCCGAGCTGAAACGAATGAAACGTCACTCGTGAATTGCGCGAAATCCCTATTCTATCGATTCGAGCAAGCGAGCCGCTGAACGCTTGAAGTTACTGCGCGGCAGTTCTTTGGCCACCCTCTCGAGCAACGGTCTTGCCTCTTCGAGCCTGCCCTGTTTGATGAGATAATCGCCTTGCCAATACAGAGCGTCATCAAAACCTTTGTCGCCCTTGTCGCCCTCAAAGGAATCGGTGAACAGAACGTAATTCTTGAAAGCCAGGTCGGGCTTTCCAAGCCGACGGTGACACTCAGCGATGGTAAAAAATAGAGGTTTGGGATCGGTGCCGAGACTTATGGTCTCGTCGAAAGTCTTCAGCGCCTCTTCGTATTGTTTCCGCTCGAACAGGTCCTCCGCTTTGGCAAGAGTGGCTCCTCGGGCGGCAATCTTCCTGGTTTCGACTTCCGCCCGCATCTGATCCCCAAGCGCTGGCGGCAGGGTTCCATCTTTCTGCATCTTGTCGACCATTGCGAGAGCCGCAGGGTAGTCGTGGCCGGCCAGGCGCTTGTGGTAGGCATCGAGAGCCTCAGCAGAGATACCGGTATTCTTTGTTACGACCAGTGTGACGATGAGAAGCGCTAGAGCCACGGCAGAGGCGATACCAACGAGCACGGGTCGAGGGATCTGCCGCCACCGGTGGGCCCATGGAAACGCGCGGCGAACTTGGGTCGTCGCGACCGTCGGTGCCTTTTCGGTGTCCCCCGCCCGTAGGTAAGAATCGATGAAGTCGGAGATGTGCGGATCGAGTGGGCGAAAGCGGTCCGGCGAGGCGAACCCAAAATATGACTGTTCGACCTCGTCAAACTTCATGTTGGCTCCACATCGGCGGCATGGAACCGGTTTGTCGGGGAGGGTAACGCCTTTGTCGTTGATCGCTAGGGTAACCTCGGTGTCCCAATCGCAGGCGTCACAATAGTAGGGTGCCTGGATGGAGACCACATCGCAGTGGTCGCTGAAGTTTGCAACTGCATTTAGGTTGACGACGAGCACCGGTGAACAGTCGACCAAAACCACACGGTTCTTGATGGTGGCCAACCGGGCCATTGCCTTCACCCATTCGCGTACACCGAACGAGCTAATGCGTGTCACGGATTTGAGATTGAGGATGAGGTCTTTGCCCTCCCCGAGATTTAGGATCTCGGAGACGTCGAAGGTCTCATCAATGGCCCCATAAAGTCGCACATAAAGGATCGGCCCACGTGAGACCGATTCCATGCGCAAAGTTCCGTTTTCAACCACCTCGGTGTTCCTCCTCGACTCGCAAACGGAGCGCTCGATCGAACAGCTGCGCCGACTCGGTCACTTCACCCGTGAGGTACAATGCCGCCGCCAATTCTTCGCAGGTCTCAGCCGAGTCCGGCACGAGAACTGTTGCCTGGCGAAGCATTTCCACAGCCTGTTGTCCTTGTCCTGCCTCTTGTGCTGCTTTGGCTTCTTTCATCAACGTTGTTGCCAGAATCCGGTTCCTCTCACGGGCGAGGGAGTCCTCGGCGATTGCGTTGTCGAGATGATGTGACACTGTCCAATCACCATCTGCAACCGGCGTTTCCACTCCAAGTGGCGTGCGATCAGGGGTGCCGAGGAGAGACCCTGCGGACGCGGAGAACGCCACCTGCGCCGGGACCGTGGATGACGTGCCTTCTGACATCGTCATAACGTGTTCGTCTTCGACGAGCGGGAGGTCATCGGCCTCGTCCTGGCCACTGATCTCCTTGACGAGCCGAGCGAGCTCTTCGTTGGTATCTGCGGGGAGAGTGGAGAACTCCAATCCAATTTCGAAGACGCCAGCGATCTCGCCCGAAGGGCGGGACCACGCGATGTTTCCCGTTAGCTGGTGCATCTGTGCGTTTCCTGAAGGGGCAAAATGGACCTGCAATTGTACACCCGACTCCATGTCGATTTCGGACGCAATTCGCATGCCTGTCATCGATATGTCGAGGCCCGTCGCACGGGTGAGACGCCCCTGGTAGATGAACAGCACTTCGAGAGCAGTCCCATAACGCCGCGCAGTGCGCTTCTCTACCCACAACACACCGGCGACTTGCTTAGTCACCCAACTGGCTCCTTGAAATCCACCCTTGCCATCCGGACCTTATTCTCCCACCAATTTGGAGGACTCCACAAGTTCCGTCTCAAATTCAACGCCGAAACCGAAGCACCCATGGGTTGCACTCTTGCCGGCCCACTTGACGATCGCAGTGACCTCGATCAATCCGTTGAGCTGCCATGCGGGACGTGACTCCTCTCCACCCCAACGGTCCCCAGCGTATCCGGCCCCCTCATAAAGCGTGAGTTGAAGTTTCTGCCCCGGACTCAAGCGCAGCTCGTGCAACGGGGCAATAAACGCGCCTCGTTTCGTCATGTCGAGGACGACCGTGGGTATCCATGCACCGCCAGCGGAAGTTGTGGCTGCGAGGGAAACGGGGTGTCGAATCAATCGGCGGGAGGTGGTTGGGCGCGAGGCAGCAACGCACAAATTGAGCGTCGGCGCGGAGGATTTGAATTGGGCTGGGCGCAGGCGATGCTGTCGGACAAATATCACCTCCGTGGTCCGGCCTGGGTCAATGTTGAACACCAATCGCGAGCTTCCAGAAAGAAGAAGAAACAGGCCGAGCCCCGCGCCACCTGCTCGGTCGGTCATGACGGCGCGGTCCGATTCGTAGCAGCGTCGCAGATTGTTGACGATCAACTCAGCCGTGAGTGAACCAAAAAAATCGCGGACACACAGTGCCAGGCTCTCTTCGTTGGAAGCGACCTCCACCTCGATGGGGCGGACACATGGCACCTCCACTCGTCTTGAGGTCGTTGCGAACATTGGCTGGCCCGCTTCGACGGGAGCATCGTAGAGTGCGTTGAGAATGAGCTCGTCAGCCAAGGTTCGTAGCTCCTGACACAGACGAGCGGAAGCCCCGGCGCGCACGAAGCTGCTGTCGACGGCATCGAGAACGCCGTGGCGGTCATTGGTGCGTGCGAGCTGGTAGAGATCGCGATGGTGCGGATGGGGCAGCAGCATCGCGAGGCTGATAGGGGATTTTGTCACCAGATGGTGTCGCGTCGTCTCCAGGACGCCCACATCGAAGCCGTCGGTGGCCCCGATGACGTGTCGTACCGCCGTATCCCAAAATGGGTTTTCTTTTCCGGGCGTGCGTCCATCTGACCAGATGCGTACCACCTCAACATCCGGAAAGGACTTCCGCGGTGTTTGTGCATCGGTTAGGGCGGCCAAGAATTTCTTTGTGGGGTCTGGATTATCGACGGGTGGTAGGTGGCGAAGGGCTTCTTCCGCCCAGGTCTGCACTTCGTGTCCCAAATGGAGCAGAAATCCGCCTTGCACTAGCATCCCACCCCCCCGCCGCGAGGCGATCGGGCCATTGTTGTTTCGCCGCTTCTGCGACGAGTGGGGGTTATGGCATCAAGTTGTTGCACGAGAAAGTGTTTCCATCCTATTGGGGACAGGAACTTTTGCCAAGGGTGGTACCGTGCCATGTGTGGGCCTTTGTGGTACAGCACTTCACGGACGAAAGGTCACTTGTAATGTGTTTGGCGGTGCCTGGACAGATCCTCTCAATCAACGGTGCCGATCTCGCTCGGGTTGGCCGGGTTGAATTTGGCGGTATTGTCAAAGAGATCAATCTTGCGTTGGTACCTGAGGCGGACGTGGGCGATTACGTCATCGTCCATGCAGGCGTGGCGATCAATCGGCTCGACGAAGACGCTGCCGCAGACACTCTCGCAGAGCTGCGATGGCTGGCAGAGCTGTGCGAAGAAAGTCCGTCGGAACATTGAGGCCATTGAGCCTCAACGATTGCGGCGACGACGGACGGTTTCTCTCAGACGTTGACGCTGCTCTGGGGAGAGTTGGCGCCATTGCTGCATCTTTTGTATGAAGCGGCGCCGTTCGCCGGGACTCAGGTTTATGAGCTTGCCGTATTCCTTGCGGAGTTGTGATTTGCGATCGGGACTAAACCCCTTGTAACGGCGGAAGCTCTCGAGGATGACCGTTCTTTCGCGGTTGGGAAGGCGGCTAAAGGCGCGAAACTGATCGCGCATATATTGCTGCTTTTTTTCGGGGAGCTCTCTGAATCGACGATAGGCGCTGCGAATGCGCTCCTGTTCCTGTTCGGGGAGTGCCTTGAAGCGGCTGTGAGCATCGCGAAGGGTTTGGCGTTGGCCTTCATCCATCGCTTCCCACTTGACGCGGGCACGATCGAGTTGGTTGCCGGCAGCCACCGCCGATGCTGGTGCAGCAGTCGCGCCAGCCATTGCGATGAGAAGGAGAGCTTTCATTGCATCTCCTCCTCGGTGAGCAAAGTTCTCAAATCATCCTCATCGAGCTTGGCGAGAATTTCAAAGGCCTCGGTGTCTTCAAGATTGCTGATGACTTCGAGGTCCTCGAGCATCTCCAAGTGCATGGCCACCTCGAGATCATCACCGAGATCGGGAGCCGTTCGTGGCCCAGCCAGTAGTATCACGCCAAGCACGCCCGCAGCGACGGCACCAGTCAACGGAGCGACGAGATGCCACAGGTGCCATCGACGCGCCGGTTGCTTTCTCTGCTCATTGAGCCTGGCGAAGAAACGGGTGTCGAACCCCGGGCGCACTTGATCTGGCGTATCGGCGAGCAACAGCCCGTCGAGGCCCTGGAGGTTTCTTGCAAACGTCTGGCACGTGACACAGCCCTGGAGATGAGTCTCGGCCTGTGGATCCCGTGTCCCGCCGTGATCGTGAGTCATGACCATGGAGCGTTGGCATTCATTGCACTGCATGGGCAACCTCTTCTGCTCCTGGCAGTTGGGTGCTGAGCTTTTTCATCATTGTCTCTCGAGCGCGGAAGACCAGCGATTTGATGGCGCTCTCACTGGTATCAAGGGCCTCGGCGACATCCCGATAGGTCATGCCTTCATGAAGGCACAACAAGAGTGCGGCCGCTTGTTTGCTCGGCAAATCCCGAACAGCCTCGGCGATGATGCTGCGCAATTGGCTGCGGCTGGCACTCGACTCGGGGTCGTCGTTGTTGCTCGGGTGATCGGCCATCTCACCGTGGTCGGTGAGCCGGTGCTCTTTGCGAGCTAACAGGTTGAGGCAGTGGTTTGACGCAACCCGAAAAATATAGGTGGAAAACTTACTATTCGCGCGATACCGATCTTTGGCGCGATAGATCTTGAGGAAGACATCCTGTGCCGCCTCTTCGGCCTGGGCTTGGTCACCAAGCATGCGTCGCGCAAAATTGAAGATCCTGTCGCGATATAGGCGGTAGAGTTTCACAAAGGCCTCCTCACTGCCGGCCTGAAAGGCCAGCATGAGCTCCACATCCTCCTGAGCTGTGTGATCTGTGTCACGTCCTTTCAAACCACTCTCCGGCGTAGAAGTTGCGGTTCATTCATCGCTGAACAGATCATAGGCCTCCAAGAGTTCCATGAGATGTAACATCTCCAAATCACGAAGGATTTCATCGTCCCCGGGCCCTGGGATCTTTGCGGGAGGCGTGGGTTTGGGCTCGCCTGTGGACGTTGTGGCACCGGTGGGGGAGGTCGGTACCTTTGATCCGTCGCCTGTGGGCGTTGCCTTTGGGTCGTCGCCCGTGGGGGGAGTTGCCTTTGCGTCGCCGTCCCCTGCGGTTGTCGCTGACGATGGTTGAATGCCATCCTCATCGCCCCTGGGTGACTGGGCATGGGCAGACAGGCAACCCATGCAGCACAACAACGGAGCGATCCACGCTCTAGTCACCCAAGTGCGCATGCAGCTGCCCTATTGCGCGAAACGCTGTGTCTCGCTGTGGAAAGAATGATCCAGGCCAGAAGACGTCAAGCTCGACGCTGACGCCGAGCCATCGGAGCATGTCCCACTCTGCAATCAGATCTGTCTCGATACCATAGAATCGACCTCCATCGCCGAGCACTGTCGGCGGCGACGTCGACCAGAGGCCGGCGGTTCGCAATTCCACAAAACCGTTCCCTTTGGAATACTCGACGCTTCCTCCGCCACCACCAACGCCATGCCCATTGACCCCAGCCGCCGTGGCGCGGCCAGGGAAAAAGCCTTGACTGAGACCACCCGAGAAGAAAATGCCCGTCCACGTCCAATAGGGGGCGATGCCAATGAACGCACGATAGTCGACGTGATCGGCATTGCCTCGCACCGGTGGCTCGTCACCTGACAAGGCGAAGGCAAAGGCACCAACGCCGAGGTTCGTGCTGATTCCGTAGTTGGCCTGTGCGCTTGCTGCCCAACTGCGAAGGTCAAAGGTGAGTGAACTTTGATCGGCAATGTCTACTTCCAGGGCACCAAAGGAGAAGGCTCCAGTAGCGCGAATGCTGAGACCATCAGCAGGGAGAAGGTGGGCATCCACTCCGACATAGGTGACGTTGCCGGCAGATGTGTCGTTGCTCCAAATCCTCTCTAGCGGGGTCTGGTCGGTTGTTGTGCCGATGACCCCCTCAGACAATGCCGATGCCAGGACATCATGCAAACGCCCATTGCGCTCACTGTAAAAAACCCCGAAGGCACCGACGGATTCGAACAAGGACAACTGGTATTCGAGGCGCAGTATTGCGAGAGGGGCAGGTATCTCCAGTTCCTCAATGGTTTGACCCACGAGCACGCCGCTGCCGTGGAGTTGCCAGTCATCGAGTCCAATACCCGCGAGGTCGAGGGTGAATGCTGCACCGGTGGCGTAGTCCTCAAAGATGAGCGAGTCGCCCACCTGCGTGTAGCGTTTGCCGATGTCGAGTGAAACGTGTTGCCAGGCGAATGATGCCGCGAGTTCCCGCACCCTCTCCAACGAGAAGAAACCAGTCGATACTGGGGACCCGTTGGTGGTGAACTTTGCGTCCGACGGAGGGTCGAGGGAGCTCCCGGTGCGCAGCTCACCGGTGTCGACGAATAGGCGCAGGGTCAACCACTCTTCCGCCTCGTGCTCGACGCCAAAAATGACGACGGCCGACGGGTAGGTTTGTTGCGGTCGTGGCTGCAACAGCCTGTTGGTGTCGAATTCGAGATTCTCTCCTTCCCAATGGACATCCATTGTGGTCTGCGGATCCCCAGCGTGGGTACTCAAGCGCAGCAGCACCGCCACATCGATGAGGGTCGAGGTCCTGGCTTCGGCCTCGACAACCCGAGGCGCTCCCACCATCATGGATAGTATAAGCATACAAACCATATGAGACGGCACCGGGTGCCTTCCATTAACAACCGCTGTCGGCGACTTTAGTTTCGCTGAGCAAGCCATCAACATTGGTTGGATGCAAGGCCTGGAATACCGCAATTCCAAGCGTCTGTTTTGGCACGACCAAAGCCTTGCTCCGCGGTCCGCTCCCTTGCATTGTAGCCCAATGCAGATCGTGATTGTCGGCGCAGGGGTTGTCGGGACCGCGTTGGCCGAACAACTGTCGCATGAGGGCCATCAGGTATCGGTCATCGACAGAGACCGGCACAAAGTCAGAGAGCTCAGTGAGAAGCTCGACGTCCTCGGTGTGCACGGCAACGCTGCCATGCCGAGCGTGTTGCGTCGGGCCGGCATCCAAGAGGCGCAGATGGTCATTGCGGTGACCGATGTTGATGAGGTCAACGTCATCGTCGGCATGATGGCGATGCGACTTGGTGTCGAGCACCGCATCGTACGCATCCGCAACAGCGAGTACCTCGACGAGAACTGCATCATCTCGCCGCAAGAGCTCGGCATCGAACATGTCATCAACCCTGAACCCGCGATTGTGGATGCACTGGTGCGAATGATCGAGATTCCGGGTTCGGTCGACGTCGCGACTCTGGCCGGCGGTCAAGTACTCATGTTGGGGTTCGACATTGAAGAGGACTCGCCTGCCGCGGGAAAAACGACGGCTGAGCTGCGCGAGGTCAGCGATCTCGATTCCTTCCTGTTCATTGATATCATGCGTGGTGACGAGGTGATTGTTCCCAAGGGGAACGACCGCATTTTGCCGGGCGACAATGTTCACATTCTCGTTGCTGAGGGCACCGTGCCTTTTCTCCTGCCCATCATCCATCGGCAGAGACGACAAACGGCGCGGGTCATCTTGCTCGGGGCGAGCCGCATCGGTGTCGAGTTGGCGAAGGCCATGGAAGGCCGAGTCGAGCGCATGGTGCTCATTGAGCCAGATCCCGGCCTCGCCGAGGAGGCGGCCTCGGTTCTCAAGAAGACGACAGTGCTCCAGGGCGAGGGCACCGATCTCGAAGTGCTCGAGGAGGCCTCAATCGGGACCTGCGACCTTTTCTGTGCGGTGTCGGATAACGACCAGCGCAATATGCTCGCGGCCTTGTTGGCTCGCAAGCATGGGGCGAAAAAAGAGGCTGTCCTTGTGCATCAACCGGAGTTTGTGCCGGTTCTCGATTCATTGGGCGTCGAAATCGTAATCAATCCGCGACTGGTAACGGTGAGCGAGGCATTGATGCACGTGCGGCGTGGTCTTGTCCATTCCGTGACACGCCTTGCCGGGAGTCGTGGTGAGATCCTCGAGATCGAGGCGCAACCCGGAAGTCGGGTGGTAGGTGCACCTCTCAAGGCTTTGAACTTCCCGAAGAATGCTCTTGTGGGGGCCATTGTCCGTGATGACATCATGCAGATCCCGACGGGTGACACTATCATTCAACCCGGTGAGCGAGTCGTCGTTTATGCGTTGCAGGAAGCCATCGCTGCTATCGAGAAGTTATTTGCAGGAACCAGCCGCGACGGCCTGCCGATGCGTTAGCCTACCTTTGAGAGACTCATGGATATTCGTGCGGTAGCCTTCGTTCTCGGCAATCTTTTATTGGTTGTTTCGGCCTGCCTGTTGGCCCCCTTGGTGATCTCGATCGGGTACGCGGGCGACAATCCAAACTCTGGCTTTGAGATCGCCGGGTTCGTTGTTACCTTTGTCGTGGCTGCAATCCTCGGCCTGATCGGGCGTTACGTCCTGCACGCGGATGCCGATCGTATCCGAGTTCGCGAGGGATTTGCCATCGTCGTTTTCTCGTGGCTTTTGGCTGTGGGCTTAGGCATGTTGCCCTATCTCATCTCTGGGGCCTGCCCGAGTGTGACAGACGCCTTCTTTGAGACCATGAGTGGTTTCACCACCACCGGCGCCACCATATTCCCCACGGTCGAGGTGATCCCCAAGGGTGTACAATTTTGGCGCTGCATGACCCAATGGCTCGGCGGCATGGGCATCGTGGTGCTCAGTGTGGCGCTGCTACCTATGTTGGGGGCAGGTGGGTATCGGATGCTCAAAGCCGAATCCCCTGGTGGTGTTGCCTTTGAGCGCGAGGCCCCGAGGATCACCGATATCGCGCAGAGCCTCTGGCGACTCTATCTCATCCTCTCGGCAGCAGAGGTCGTGTTGTTGCGGATTTCCGGTATGGATTGGTACGACGCCTTTTGCCACACATTCGCCACCATGTCGACGGGAGGCTTCTCACCGCATACGGAGTCGGTTGGCTACTTCTCCAGTCCGTTCACTCATTGGATCATCATCGTCTTCATGTTTCTGGCCGGAGCCAACTTCTCTCTGTATGCGCAAGTCCTTCGCGGCAAAGTGACGGCCGTGGTGAACAACTCGGAAATGCGCCTCTACATTGGAATTTTTGCCGCGGTGATCATGGTGGGGTTGATAGTTGTGCCGCCGGTAGGTGACCTCGAGAGCCATGTACGCAATGTGGCGTTTCAGATCGTGTCGATTGGTACCACCACAGGATTCGCCACGACTGATTTTGATGCCTGGCCGCAGCTGATGCGGGCGCTGCTCGTGTGTCTCATGTTTGTCGGTGGTTGCATGGGCTCGACTGGCGGCGGCATGAAGGTCGCGCGGTTCATTGTCTTGGCGAAGGCGGTGGTGCGCGAAATGTACCGACCGATCTTTCCGCACGCTGTGCGACACATTCGTGTGGGTGACAAGGTCCTCGATCCGACCTTGGTTTCGAACATCCTAGCTTTCGGCGCCCTGTATGCCGGCACTTGGGTAGTCGGCACATTGGTGACGACTGCCTATGGCTACGATCTGGTGACCAGTCTCACGGCGTCCGCTGCGGCTCTCGGCAATATTGGCCCAGGGCTCGGCGAAGTCGGCCCATCGCGCAACTGGGCCCACCTGCCGGACGTGGTCAAGTGGGTGATGAGCATGTGCATGCTGGTTGGGCGTCTGGAACTCTACTCCGTTTTTATTCTGCTCACTCCCTGGGCATGGCGGCGGTAGGGATTGACGTCGGTGGCCGGCGTGGGCGGCTTCACAGTGGTGGTCAACTTGGAAGGCGCAATAATTGACCATACCCGCACCCATTGCCACAGGCCCCTTTTGTGAGGAAGATGGGTGAATGTCTGGAAGTTGTGCAGGTTCCCAAAGAGATCCGATTAGCTTTGTTTATCATTTCTCTTTCGAAGACGGCGAAGAGGTCGAGATCACCGCTCGACTCGACGGCGACACCCTGGATCTGATCAAAGAAGAGAGGACGGCGCCGCCCCCGTGGACCCAGCTCTCGTCCGTGGGATGTACTGGCTGCCAGGTCGACGACCGTGAGGGTACCTGTCCCGTAGCGGCGAATCTAGCGGAGCTCATTGATCGCTTTAACAAGCGCTTGTCCTACGAGAAGACATCAGTCAAGGTGACGACACCGGAGCGTACGGTCTGTCGAGAGACTACTGTGCAGCATGGCCTCAGCTCTTTGACCGGCATCTACATGGTCACCTCGGGTTGCCCAACCATGGACAAGCTGCGCCCCATGGTCCGCTTCCATTTGCCTTTCGCGAGTCTTGCGGAAACAACCTACCGCGCCACCTCGATGTACATGTTGGGCCAGTATTTGCGTTCCAAAGAGGGACTCGAGCCTGATTGGACACTCAACGGACTCGATGCGATCTATCGCAGTGTGCACCAGGTCAATATCGGTATTGCTCGGTGTATTCGTGAAGCTGCCGAGCGCGACGCCAATGCCAACGCACTGGTGCGGCTCGACCTGTTCACCGATGGCGTCTCTTTTTCAATCCGCGACGCACTCGTTGACCTCGTCTATCTGTTCGAGCCTTACCTCGAGGGCACGTCCATTTGTGGCAGCAGACCGGGAGCCAATGAGAACGAAGTACCCGAGCTCGGCAGAGACGAAACCTGACGGAGGACCGTGGCTGCGTTCTGGAGCGCGCCGGAACGAAAGCACGAGATCCTGCTTATCCTGAGACGCCCAGAGCGCTGCCCCCTGGGGGCCAGGACTCCCCACGCTAACGCAAGGGGCTACCTTGGCCGCGTGCCATGCACCATGGAGGACCTGTTTGACGGTGCACTCATAACAGTTGCCCCAGCCAACAGACACATTGTAGCGACAGTCAACCAAAACTTCGAACGTCTCACTGACCGGTTGGGGACAGGAAAGTACAGCGACGCAGCTGGCGAGCACTGCCCAAATCCCTGTGCGGTCTCCCCTTCGCATTGTGACTAGGAAGCAGTGAGCAGGGGGTAAACCTCGCCTGCCTTGACAATGGTTGTTGAGATCTTCGCGTCTTCCAGCAATCCCTTGAGATTGGTTTGTGCCTTCGGTTCTCCGTGGACGAGGAATACTTTCTTTAGGCGTTGTCGGTCGAGCTTGTTTACGTAGATGAGGATGTCGTTGTAGTCGGCGTGGGCACTGAAGGTGTTGAGGGTGAGGACCTCGGCACGCAGTTTGTACATGTCGCCGAAGATCTTTACCTCCGCGTCCTTGTCTTGAATGCGACGGCCGAGGGTGTTCTCGGCCATATAGCCGACGATGAGGACCGTGTTCTTCGGATTCTCGATGTTGTTGAGCAAATGGTGCAAGACCCGGCCTGCTTCACACATCCCGGAAGACGAGATGATGATGCAAGGGTCTTTGCTCATGTTGAGAGCTTTGCTTTCTTCGACGTTGGTTATGTAGCGCAGGTCGTCAAAGCCGAACGGGTTCTTGTGATTGGCCAAGAACGTCTCTTGGGTTTCTGTGTCGTAACACTCCTGGTGAACACGGAAAATTGACGTCGCGTTGGTGGCCATCGGGCTATCGACGTATACGGGAATGTCGGGGATGGCTCCTTCTTGGTTGAGCATGTTGATGAAGTAAACGAGCTCCTGGGTGCGCTCGATGGCAAAGGCCGGAATGATGATCTTCCCGCCACGCTTGACGGTCCGGTTGATGGCCTTGGCCAGCTCGTCTTTGGCCGACGCAATGGGGTCGTGCAACCGGTTGCCGTAGGTGCTCTCCATCACCAAGTAGTCGACGGATGGGATGTCTTGGGGATCCCTCAGAATGGGCAAGTTGTTGCGGCCCAAGTCGCCGGTGAAACCAACGCGCATCTTGTGCCCGTGGTAGTCGACGTCGACCACGCACAAGGATGAGCCGAGGATGTGCCCGGCATCAAAAAAAGTGGCCTTGGTGCTCGGCGTCACCGGGAACGGTCGACCATAAGAAACGGTGATGAAGTGATCGAGGACCTTGACGACGTCTTGCTCGTCGTACAGGGGCACCTTGTCAAAAACCTCGTTTTTGCGGCGGGCGCGCTTGGCGAGCCATTCGATGTCCTTGGCCTGAATGTGCGCCGAGTCCATCATAACCAGATTGGCGAGATCGCGCGTTGCCGGGGTGGCGTAGATATTGCCTGTGAACCCCTTTTGGGTGAGCAACGGCAACAGTCCACTGTGATCATAGTGGGCGTGGGTCAACAAGACTGCATCCACGGTTGCGGCGTCGAATTTCCACGCACGGTTTTTTTGTTCTGTCTCCTCGCGGTGCCCTTGGAAAGCGCCGCAATCGACCATCAGCAGCTCATCTTTGATGCGCAAAAAATGTTTTGAGCCAGTGACTTCTTCGGCGGCACCCCATGAAAACAGTTCTGCTTGCATGATCTCCTCAGTTCTTGCTTCAGGACGGGCTTGATACTAGTGGAACCCCGATGGCAGAGGAAGGGACCGCGCTCGGCGTGTGAGGAGGCTGTGATGGCTCCGAATGTTGTGAGGACTGAGACTTCCGTGATGAATGATCCTGACGTGACCGGCCTGACACCGCAGCAATGGGCGACCAAACTCGAAGAGGTGGTTGAGGATCGCGACCGTCTTCAGGCTGTCCTCGGCGATCTCGATCGCGAAATGCGCCAAGAGAAATCTTGGATCCATGAGCACCCTGAGCCCAGTGGGGTCGTTGCCACGCTGCTCTCCTTTTTCGGCCGGAGCGACGATGACGATGTTGAAGCCCTTGGCAAGCAGCTCAAGGGCGAACTCAACTATGAACGCAGCTTGCGGGAGCGTTACCGCTCGTGGAAACCTGGGGAGAAGTATGACGACCTGATATTCCCCTTCGTCAAGGACTTTGCTGCACCTGTGCAACCAGACGACAGCGGTCTGCAGTTCCCGGGTTACCTCAAGCTCAAGGGGGTGCGCCGGGGAAAGACCTTGGAGATGTGGGTCTTCTACATCTCCGAGCGGTTCCCCGGACGCGAGCCTGCTAACTTTCACGTATTCTTCGATCCACGCAATGGCGAGCTCATTATCAAGCGTGTCTACAAAATGGATTTGCCAGCTATCGAGGGGATTGCGGCGGTCGGTAGGTCAGTGCTTGAGGGCATGATCCGTGAGCTCACCGATGTTACGACGATCAGGGAGATCGAAATCGACAACGCCGCCAACGTGGCGACCCGCGAGGCGTTGATGACCTCCTGCAAACGTGGGGACGGTGTGCATTTCTGTGTGAAAGATGGGGCAGACGCCGCCAAGACCCCCCTCGGTCACCTGATGAAGAAGCTGAGCGTCGAGCTCGGGCTCGAGCCAGGGAATTTTCGCATCTTTGCCCAACCTTATGGAATGCTGCGCTTAGAGCTCAGTGTCAGACCCCTTGAGTTGCCGTAGGGTGGGGCGTGTTCGCCAAAAACGACCGTTTGCGGAATAATTGCAGCCGACGGAGGATTGTGACAATCGCAGCAATCGTACCAATCGTACCTTGGGAGGTTGACTCGACCCCCCCGCGTGCGCTCAATATGCCCCCGACGTCTGGTTAAGCCGGGTGGAACCGGGGACGGGGACGTGGAAGAACTGAACTTTTTTATTCTAGAATCTGCCCGATGTGGAGAAAGCATCGGGCACAACCAGAGGCCCAATTCCAAAAAGAGCACGACGGTGAGTCGGCGCGAATTTGGACCTCGGCACGAGGAGTGAACAATGTCGCGAATCCTGAGAGCTTTCATCGTCTTTACGGCGATCCCTTTTGCTGTTTCTTGCGTTTCCCGCAACGACATCGAGGAGATCAAAGAGAACCAGAAGAAGATCTTGGCGCAGCTCGAAAAGGGAGGTCGAGGCCCAATGGCCAAGCAGCCGCCCCAGCGTCCGCAGGGGCCTGATGCTGCCAAGACGTATGCCGTCCCTGTGGGCGATGATCCCGTCAAGGGTCCCGCTGACGCATGGGTGACCCTCATCGAGGGCTCCGAATTCCAATGCCCCTACTGCAGCCGCGTGCAGCCGACCATGAAGGAGATTGCCGACAAATTTGGCAAAGACGTTCGCATTGTCTTCAAGCACAACCCCCTTGGTTTCCACCCGAACGCAATGCCCGCTGCAAACGCGTCGATGTGTGCCAACGAGCAGGGCAAGTTCTGGCCGATGCATGACGAGATGTTCGCCAATCAGAAGGAACTCTCCGATGACAAATACAAGGAGTGGGGTGCTAAGATCGGTCTCGACATGGGCCGTTGGACCAAGTGTTATGCCGAGAAGAAGTACGAGAAGGTGATTTTGGACGACCAACGGGTTCTGGCTCAGTTTGGTGCCCGCGGCACCCCAGCATTCTTCATCAATGGCCGCTTCCTAAGCGGTGCCCAACCCTTCCCCGCCTTCGAGGCCATCATCAATGAGGAGCTGAAGAAGGCTCAGGCCAGCGGCATCGCCAAGAAGGATTATTACCAGAAGGCAGTGGTCGAGAAGGGCGAGAAGCAAATCTGATCTCGTTCATTTAGATCTCGAACTAGAACTCTCGAACAAAGATTGGTGCGCACAAAGAGCCGAGGTGGATGGATGGTCTGCCTCGGCTCTTCTTTTTTGCAAAGCTTGCCACCTGCCGTGGCACCGGCAGACTCAACCCACCGACCAGCGATTCCATTTGTGGGGCACTGTGTTATTTCCCCCCAAATGCTGGTAGAACGGCCCGGCGCACAGGTGTGCGGCAGCTCCGCTTCGGGCGTGCTCGGGCGGAGTCAGGCGGGAAAGGCGAGAACGTCGAAAATATTAGGAAGGAACGAACGATGCGATTGATCTTGTTGGGCGGGCCCGGAGCAGGCAAAGGAACCCAGGCGAACTTCATCAAAGGCAAATACAGAATTCCGCAGATCTCAACTGGCGACATGCTACGTGCCGCCGTCAAGGCTGGCACTGAACTCGGCAAGCAAGCGAAAAAGGTCATGGATGCCGGTCAGCTTGTTTCTGACGACATCATTATTGGTCTGGTCAAAGAGCGCATCAAAGAGGCGGATTGCGCCAAGGGCTTTCTGTTCGATGGCTTCCCGCGCACAATTCCTCAAGCCGACGCCATGAAAGATGCGGGAGTCGCGATTGATGCAGTGGTTGATATCGACGTGCCCGACGAAGAAATCATTAAGCGAATGAGCGGGCGGCGCGTGCATCCTGCGAGTGGTCGCACCTACCACTTGGTATTCAATCCCCCGAAGGTCGCGGGCAAGGACGACGAGACCGGTGAGCCCTTGATTCAGCGCGATGACGACCATGAAGAGACGGTCAAGAAGCGTCTGAGCATCTATCACGAGCAAACCGAGCCTTTGATCGGCTACTACAAGAAGTGGAAGTCCACGGGCGAAGCTGCTGCGCCCAAGTACATTCGTATCGCAGGCGTTGGCAAGGTTGAGGAGATTCGTGACCGCGCATTCGCCGAACTGGACGCGGTCAAGTGACAGTCAGATAGCTGGTACCGTGATCCCTCCATCGCCCGTGTCCAATTGGTGAAACAACGAAAACGCGACGGGTATCGCCCGAGCAAACAGAAGCGATCCGGCAAGCGTCCGAACCGGTTCGATGGGGGTGCTGCGGGAAGCGAAAACGGTATTGTTAACGATGGTACCCGTCGGCTCGATGCCGCTGTTCGAGAGCGGTTTTTGTTGAGCTGGGCCAAGGCGAGAGACAGGATCACCCGAGGAAAGATCCATATCGAAGGGGTCCAGGTGCTCGACATCGGGCACCTGCTCGCCGAAGGTGTCGATTTCGAATATGTTGAGGCGACACCGCGCCGACCTTCGGTCCCAGTGCACTCGCTGCCCCCCGAAGCCATCGTGCACATTGACGACGATTTGGTGGTGGTGGACAAACCCGCAGGGTTGCTCAGTGTGCCCCTTGATGAATACACCGAATATGAGCCGAAGGAAGATGATGAGAGCCTGGTGCAGTTGTTGAGCAACGCCCTCGAGTCCATGTTGGGTAAGGGCCAGGACGTGTTTGTCGTTCATCGACTTGATCGTGGCACCAGCGGCGTTCTCGTGTTTGCCCGCAACCGCATTGCCCGCGATCGCCTCAAGGACCAATTCCGGGTGCACTCGGTACACAGGTGTTACTTGGCCTTGGTCGAGGGGCACGTTGCCTCGACCACCATTGAGAATCATCTTGTTCGTGATCGCGGAGATGGCGTTCGGGGCTCGGTTGAAAATGCCCCGCTGCGTATGCGGCGCAAGCTGAGCGGCGGTCGCATCGCCATCACCCATGTCGAGGCTTTGGAAATGCTGCGCGAGGCAACGTTGATTGCCTGCCGGCTCGAGACCGGTCGCACCAACCAGATCCGTATTCATCTCTCAGAGCTGGGGCATCCCCTGGTAGGGGAAACGGTGTACCGCCGCAGTGATGGCCGATCCTCGAAACCCGCCCGACGTCTTTGCCTGCATGCCGCCGAGCTTGGTTTCATCCATCCGCGCAGTGGTGAGCACCTGCACTTCAAGTCGGAGGTTCCGTCGGCCATGCAGCAGGAGATTGACGGCAGACGGTAGAGTCCCCCATAGTGCACGGATTGCGTAGTGTCCGGCTTGATGGACATGAGACTTGGGCAAATCGCTGATATCTCCAACAATGGGTGGCCCGACTCTTGCTGTAACATTGCTGTTTGGCACCAAAGTGCTCCAGGGAGGATAGCCAATGAGATGGGTTGAAATCTCCACTGTGACCATGTCGCTGGTGTTGTCAGCAGGCAGTACGTGGGCAGAAAGTCGCCAGTGTTATGACCATGATGGGGACGGGTTCGGCAACGGCTGTGCGGCTGGAGCGGACTGTAATGACCACAATCCGAACGTCAATCCTGGGCGCAAAGAGGTCTGCGATTTTGTCGATAACGATTGTAACGCATTGGTTGACGACGCGCCCCAGTGCCCGCAACCATCCCACCAGCTCGAGCGTCTAGCCGTGCGGGGGGGACCGTTCATCATGGGGAGCGACGAGGGGGCCGCAGACGAGCTACCAACACACGACGTGCTCGTTTCATCCTTTCATCTGGACCGTTTCGAGGTCACCAATGCGAGGTACCGTGCCTGTGTCCTCGCCGGCGTGTGCGACCCCCCGGCCTTGAGGAGTTCACGGCATCGGCCGCAGTATTTCGACGCCGATGATTTCGCCAACTACCCGGCCATCTTTGTCAGTTGGCATCAGGCCAACGCCTTTTGCCACTGGGCTGGTGGCCGCTTGCCGACTGAAGCCGAGTGGGAAATGGCAGCTCGCGGTCCCGCACCGTCGACTCGTACCTATCCATGGGGTGACGAGGCCCCCGATTGCAGTCGCAGCAACTTTGGTGGTGACAGGGGGTGTGTGGGTGACACCGACTTGGTCGGCCGCAGGCCCTTGGGCAACAGTCCCCACGGCGCGATGGACATGGCTGGCAATGTTTGGGAGTGGGTCGCCGATTGGTATGAAGCTGAGTATTACACAAACAGTCCGTTGAAAAATCCCCAGGGGCCAGAGCAGGGGAATCTCAAGGTCATGCGGGGGGGCTGTTGGGAAAGTGAGACCAGCAGCCTGCGGGTCTCTTGTCGCAAGGCGGAGCTCCCCAAGGCATGGGCTGACAATGTCGGCTTTCGATGTGCCTATGACGCGCCGGGAGGTGCCCGATGAATCGTTTCGGTCGGATTGGTCCTATCGATCGTCTCTGTCGCATCCGCCCCCTTTGTTCGGTCGTCGGCGTCGCTTTCATCTTGTCGCTGCCTCGGGTTGCGTTGCCGTGTGGTGGTGGCTTTGGTGCCGGGATCGAAATTGATCCCGCCCAGACCATCGTCCTTCATTTCGAAAACGGCGTTGAGACCTATGTGTTCAATCCCTACTTCTGTGGCGAGGCCACAGAGTTTGGCTTGATCTTGCCAGTGCCGAGCACCCTGCGGCAAACCCCGGAGCTTGCCGACGCCGATCTCGCCAAAGAGCTTGAGGCCCTAACGGCCCCACGCGTAGTGACGGAGTGCCAAAGCTCTGGTGGCGGCTGTGGTGGGGCGAGAGGAGGTTCCAAATCGAACGGTCTCGGTATGGACCGATCTGGAGAATGGTACCCGGGAGTCGATGTCGTCGACGCGGGTGAGGTCGGTATCTTCGATTGGACGCTGCTGCAGGCTGACACCGCAACAGCATTCACCGATTGGCTCGATGCCAACAGCTTTCCGTACGACGAACAGAGCGCAGCGCACTTCTCGTACTACGCCAATCAGAGCTGGTACTTCGTGGCCTTCAAGGTGACCGCGGGCGACGCTGCGCCACCGTTGGGATCCAAGCTGTGCGGTGAACTCGGGCCCTTGGTGCTGCAATTCGAGGCTGACCAACCGGTGATCCCCGCACGCATTGCCGCCGTCAACCAATCAGCTTATGCCGCCAACGCTTGGCGCATCATCGCCATTGCTGCGAGCCAACTTCGCCTCACCGACACCCGGCTCAATTCCGACCTTCTGTATTCTGGGACAATCTCGGACAACAGTCTGGCGGCGTATCCGGCGATAGCGTCCCTAGGTGCCACCGGCGAGCGGGTCACCAAGCTCGATGTCTTTTTCCCTTGGGAAGGCGTCGATGCCGACATTTACCTCGAAGTGGACCCGAACCAGGGGGACTTCCGCCAAACTGTCGTCGAGTACGAAGAGTGCGGTTGTTCTGCCGCCACCAGTGCTTTGCTGCCGGTGCTCTTTGTCGCCGCCTTCGCCATTCCCATCGCCGCCCTGATGCGCAGGCGTCGACGAAGATCGGATTGTGGCTCGGGGCGTTGACGTCTCTATCGAGGCGGACGGACGTAGCCGTGGAACAGCTGTCCCGCAAGGCGAGGTCCATCCTTGGGTCCATAGGAGGGGGAGCGAAGGGTGTCGTTGAGGATGCGCCCATCCCTGCTACGTATGGATGGCTCCTGCAAGTTCATTTTCAACTCGGTGACACGGCCACTTCCGAAATGAACCATCGTCACCGTGCCGTCGTGCCCGACTTCCAGGACCACGCCAATGTGGGTGAGCTCGTCATCAACGAGCCCGTTTGCGTTGGCGTCGTAGGTGTAATCGAAAACGACGAGAGCGCCGGGGAAGGGGACTTCCACCACGCGACCTTCCTCTTCGGCTCGTTGCCAATGGGTCTTCGAGTTGCCCGTCACCGCAAATCCCGCTCTCATGAGGATGGCGTTCACCAGGCTACTGCAATCCCGCCGATTTCCTGCCTTTCTGTTCTGCAGGTGCCACCTGGCCGCTGTGGCAACTTGCTCGCTCCAACTATCGGCACCAAGGGGAGGCACTGCGATGGAGTCAAACGCCATGGAGCGAGACGCCATGGTGCCCATGGCAGGCTTGACGATGGGTGGCTGGACCGCACAGCCGCCCACTAACAACAACAACAACAGTGCTCGTCCGCCCACAATGAAACCTCCGAGGACCGATTCTCCCACAATCACCGCCACTACTTCCACAATCGTTCAACGCCAATACGGTGTTCATTCGGCCGCGGTTTCTCAAGGAATTGTGGGCACCCGTGTGGTAACGCGATGCCTACGGGACGCGCATGAGGACTACTTGACGTTGAGATGTTTGTATTTTGGCAGCAG
>Ga0156400_1199_pt1 | contig 39634 bp, 35 predicted proteins | sample RifOxyA3_FD_108044 | JGI IMG/M metagenome (GOLD analysis project Ga0156400, IMG submission 108044) | Deltaproteobacteria bacterium RIFOXYA12_FULL_58_15
TCGTCGAAGCCGAAGTCGTCATTGTCGTCGAAGCCGTTGAAGTCCTCGCTTTCTTCTTCCTCTTCCTCGACGTCTTCCTCTTCCACATCATCGATGAGATCCTCATCGAGGGTCTTCGCCGGCACCTTGTTTGCCTTGGGGCTCGGCGTTGCGAAAAGCTCATCCAACCGCATGTTCTGCTCCGGGTTGCCACTTTGTCATGGCCGTCTGAACTCTCGTTGGTTGATCCAACAACTCCCAAAAACGGCGCGACGCTAAACAGAAACTTGGCCTCAGGTCAATCGGAAGTGACGTTCGTGTGTATTGCGCCTGGGGGGGACTGGCCGTAATTCGCGACTGGCATCATTGAATCTCAACTTTCTCGGGGAGTGCGAAAACAAGACATGGCGAAAGCATTGAAGAAAAAGACAACCAAGGCATTGAGATCGAAGGCGAGGACGGTTCCGAAGGGCTCGGGCATGTCGACGGGGACAAACAAGAAAATGAGCACCGACCGTGGAAGGCCCGCCAAGAAGAGTCTCAACCGCCGCACCGTCAGCAAGAATCGTGCGGCCACGGCAGGGAAGTCGCTGCCATATTTTGTCCACCCAAAAGGCCTAGCAGACTCGACCGAAATAGGTCCTCGAACTCGGATTTGGGCATTCGCGCATGTGTTGAAGGGGGCGGTGATTGGGTGTGATTGCAACATCGGCGAGTGTGTTTTTGTTGAGCCAGAGGTCGTCCTAGGCAATCACGTGACCATCAAGAACGGTGTGCAGGTTTGGACGGGTGTGACGTGCGAGGATTATGTTTTTGTTGGACCGAACGCGACATTCACCAACGACCTACGTCCGCGAGTGGCGCATCCGACCGATCCAGCAGACTATGCAAAAACACATGTTTGCTACGGTGCGAGCATTGGTGCCAATGCGACAATCGTCGCCGGAAATACAATCGGGTCGCACGCGATGATCGGTGCCGGGACCGTAGTCATTCGCGATGTGCCGGCGCATGCTTTGATGGTTGGCAACCCGGCCCGACGTATTGGGTGGATCTGCGCCTGTGGCGAAAAACTACCCGAGTCGCTCGTCTGTCCTAAATGCGCCAAGAGGTATGAGCGGGCTGACCTTGGCCTGCGCCCGCTGCTCTAGGCCTACTACGTTTTGCCAGGAACCATCTGCAATCTATTTTGCCCCTTGCGCTCGGGATGATCCTGCAGCAAGCTGCAAGACAAAAGCGGGGAGATGACGCTGCACACAGCCCCGTGCGGCGAGGATTGTGACGGGACTGATATGTCTGATGAGAAAAAAAAAGACGATGAAGAGCAAGTGGAGGGTCTCGGCAATCTGGAGCAAGCGCTGGCTCGCACCACCGAGGGTGACAACATGATCGTTATCCCTGAGGAACTGCCTGTGCTGACTCTACGCAATACGGTCTTGTTCCCGGGGTCGATCGTACCGTTGGGGATAGGACGGCCGAAAACCGTAAGACTGGTTGAGGAGAGCATCAAGGATAACGGCCTTGTCGCGGTGGTTGCGCAGCGCGATCCCGACGTGGATGATCCAGTGCCCGCCGACCTTTACGGATTGGGATGTGCTGCGCGTTTGGTTAAGTTGGTGAAAGCCTCCAAGGACAACTTCTCTGTTGTCGTGCAAGGTCTATCGCGGGTGCGCCTCACCGAGTACTCACAGAGCCTCCCGTATCTGAAAGCCCGCATTCATGCTGTCGATGATTCGAGCACCAATGTCGTGGAGGTTGAAGCGCTGACCATGAGCCTGAAGAAGACGGCTCGAGAGGTGCTCCGCCTCATTCCCGAGTTGCCGCCTTCGGCTGCCGAGTTGCTCGAGCGTGTTGATGATGCAGGGGTGCTCGCCGATCTGATTGCTTCGAATGTGGAGGCATCGGTTGACGAGAAACAGTCCGTTCTCGAAACCTTCGACCTGGTGCAGAGGATGCGCCGAGTCCTTGAGCTCTTGTCGCGACAGCTCGAGGTGCTCAAGTTGTCGAATAAGATCAGCTCGCAGGTCAAAGGCGAGATGTCGAAGACTCAGCGAGAGTACTACCTGCGACAACAGCTCAAAGCGATCAAGGATGAATTGGGAGAGGGCGAGGACACTGACGATGACCTCGCGGAGCTCGAGGCACGTGTCAACGAGGCGCAGCTGCCCGACGAGGCTGAGAAGGCGGCACGCAAAGAGTTGCGCCGGTTGCGCAATATGAGCCCCTCGCAGGCAGAATACACGGTTGCTCGCACGTACGTAGAGTGGCTCTGCGATTTGCCGTGGGGCAAGAGCTCCATCGACAAGATCGATCTGAAAGAAGTCCGAGAGATCCTCGACGCCGACCACTACGGCCTGGAAAAGCCGAAGAAGCGGATGGTCGAATTTCTTGCGGTTCGCAAGCTCAAGAGCGACATGAAGGGTCCGATCTTGTGCTTTGTCGGTCCTCCAGGAACCGGCAAGACGTCTCTCGCGATGTCTATCGCCCGTGCCATGGGACGAAAGTTCGTGCGTGTCGCAATGGGCGGCGTGCGTGATGAGGCGGAGATTCGTGGTCATCGCCGCACCTACGTAGGTGCGCTGCCTGGCCGCATCATTCAAGGGTTGAAAAAGGGTTCGACCGACAATCCCGTTTTTGTCCTAGACGAAGTGGACAAGCTGGCTCACGATTTCCGCGGTGATCCGGCGGCCGCTCTACTCGAGGTTCTCGACCCGGAACAGAATCACACCTTCCAGGACCACTACATCGACTGCGCCTTCGACTTGTCGAAGTGCTTTTTCATTGCCACGGCCAATGTTCTCGATACCGTGCCGTGGGCCCTTCGCGACCGCATGGAGGTCTTGGAGCTGCCAGGATACACGCAAGAAGAGAAGCTGGAGATTGCTCTGCGTCACCTCTTGCCCAAGGCCCTCGAGGAACATGGGCTTGATCAGGAGAAGTGCGAGATCACACCTGACACGCTCAAGGCTCTCGCCGCCTCGTATACGCGGGAGGCTGGTGTCCGCAATCTGAAACGTGAGATCGACGGCGTCTGCCGTAGCGTTGCCGTGCAGTTCGCCGAAGGCAACGTTGAGAGCAAGGTGGTCGAGCCTGCGGATCTCGATAACATCCTTGGCCCAGAGAAGTTCGTAAACGAGATGTCGGAACGGACTGATGTCTCCGGTGTGGCGACCGGGCTTGCGTGGACATCCGTCGGCGGCGACATCCTCTTCATTGAAGCAACGAAGATGCCTGGCAAAGGCGGCCTGACCCTCACGGGGCAGCTTGGCGATGTCATGAAGGAGTCTGCTACGGCGGCATTGTCGTACATACGCTCCAACGCTGCGGCTCTGGGCATCGCGGACGACGACTTCAAGAAATTCGACCTTCACGTGCATGTGCCGGCAGGTTCAATTCCGAAAGATGGCCCTTCCGCTGGCGTCACCATGCTCACGGCGCTGGTCTCGTTGCTCACCGGTATCAACGTCCGTGCGGATGTGGCGATGACCGGGGAGATTACCTTGCGAGGCAAGGTGCTGCCTGTGGGTGGCATCAAGGAAAAGGTCTTGGCTGCTCGTCGAGCTGGCGTCACCCGCATCGTCATGCCTGAGCGCAATCGCAAGGATTTGGTCGAGATCCCCGAAGAGAATCGCAAGGAACTCGAATTCATGTTTGCCCAGACCATGGAAGAAGCGCTGAAGTACACCTTGGTGCGCCAGCCTGAGCCTCTCAAGCCCGGCGACGTCAAGGCCCCCATGCCTGAAAGCTCCGTTCCCATCAACTAGATTGCATTAGCACACTTTTTTGTCTTGGACCGGTGTCGGTGGCTGTGGTATTCGCGCTCCTCACGTGGCCATGGGGGTCACCCGTCGTGGACATAACGAATGCGGATAGGGCTGAGTGCAAGTCTTGTGTTGTTGCTGTTGGGCCCAAGCTCGATAGCAAGGGCAGATGTCATTGTTGCTGCAGTCCGGCTCGGACCTTCGGCCACTTTTTCAGGTTTGACGCATATCCCGGTTCTCATTCCCTCTTCAGCTGCGGTACAACCTCAAGCACCGTCACCACAATCTGCGCGATTGGCGCAACTGGATCTTCCTGTCGTTGAATTGAAGCGCACAAACCGCTGGATTCAGAAGCTTCAGCCTTCCGGCCTGACAGTGGGGACCCAGATGGGTGCCATGACTTCCGACCCATACCAGCACCAACGATTTGTTGAATGGAACCGCCACGCCCAGATGCCGTTCTTTGAGACTGTTCGCGCCGATCAAATGATGATTCGGCTCGCGGGAGAGTTCTAGCTGTTGTTTTTCTCTTCGCTTTTTTCGTCTTTGTTTTTTTCGGTCCGTGCTTGCGCCTTCTGGTGGCGGATTCGAACCTTCTGAATTCGCGGACCACTGACCGCCAGGACGTCGAAGGTGTGGCCGGCCGCAATGATCCGATCGCCTGCCCGTGGCATCCGACCCAATTGTTCCATCAGAAACCCCGCGATGGTGCGCATGTCCCGGGCACCAATTTTCGCCTTCAGGGCATCCTCGACGTCCTCAATGGTTGCGGTGCCTTCCACATCGAATACGCCACCTGGGAGGGCGACCACATATTCGCTGTCGTCATCTTCGAATTCACCCATAACCGCAGTGACAACATCGGCCGCTGTCAGTATGCCCGACGCGCCGCCATACTCGTCGACGATGATGGCCATGGCGATGTGCCTGCCACGAAATTCAGCGAGCAGTCTCTCACCCGACATTAGCTCGGGGAAGAACACCGGCGGTGTCGCCATGGTCTCGAGATCGGCAGTGCCGTCCAACGCGGCGAATAGCACGTCGCGAATGTCGATAATACCGAGGACATCATCGAGCTCGCGATCGACCAGCGGAAAACGCGTGTGCGATGCGTGCCGCGCCCGCTCGAGGTTCTCCTGCAACGATTGGTTTATGTCGAGGAACGCAACTTCGCTGCGCGGCACCATGAGATGCTTGGCGGTCTTCGCCGGGAGCGACATGGCCTTGCGCATCACCTCCGAGCGGGACACTGAGACCAGACCGGCGCTGCGCGCCTTGGCGACGATGAGCTTGAGCTCCTCCACCGACGGTGCCTCGTCTCGGTCCCCATGGACTCGAGTGCCAGTGGCGCGGACCATCCACAAGGAAAATGAATTGATGAGCCAGATGAACGGGAACAGGAGGATGTAGACCAGTCGCAGCGGATAGGCGATGGCCAAGGCCAGCGGTTCCGCCCGAACAAGAGCGAGCGACTTGGGGGCCTGCTCGCCTGCGGTGATGTGCAAGAAGGTGAGGATGAAAAACGCCATGAAGGATGCGATTTCGGACAACCAATTGGCGAGCCAGGTTGAACCAAGAGGGGCGATGATCGGACTCAACAGGTTGTGAAATGCCGGCTCACCGATGCGGCCCAGTGCCAGACTCGCCATCGTGATGCCAAGCTGGCATGCGGACAAATAAGCGTCAATGTTGCTCAATATTCTCTGCACCATGCGGGCGCTGGGTTTGCCGGCACGCACGAGCTCTTCGATACGGGTGGGTCGTACCTTGACGATGGCAAATTCGGCGGCGACGAAGAAGGCGTTGACGATGACGAGAAAGAGCGCAAGGACCAGGGCAAGAGCATCCATTTTCGAGAGACAGGTTGGACCGGGAACGATCCTCCGTCAAGACCTCCACCATCCTCCTGCCGCCGAATCCTCTTGCTTTGTCCTGTGGGATCTCCGGGTGGGTATTGGTGGAAAATCGATTTGCTCCCGGGGGGTTGAAAGTTGCTGCCCAAGTTGGCTAGATGCGGCAGAACGATGATGTCCGGGGGGCAGGACGGACAGAGGAGACGGAAAATGGGAATCTCACGTTGTCTGTGTGCGTGGATTGCGCTGGTGTTGGTTTCCTGTGCGCCGGCGGCACACAATTTCAAGCTGAGCAACCTCGACAAAGAGAAGGGTACCCGACAATTTGTTGGTAAAGAGTTTGTCCTTGGTTCGTCGGTCTATTTCACGGACTTTTTCGGTGAGTCAGACAAGTTGTTTGTCGAGGCGCGCCCCTTCGATATCGTCGAGTTATGGCATCACTCTGGTGAAAAGGTGGCAGTTGGAGTTCCAAGTGACACCATTATCCCCGCCGGCACGGCGGTGAAGGTCAAGGAGATCATTTATCCCGCGAGTCCGTTGATGGCACCGTTTCAAGAAGGTCGTTCGGCGCTGGCACCAACGGCGCACCCATGGCTCATCGTTGAGCGGACCAGCGGCGACGTGAGCAATCTACCTTTGGTGTTTGTGCTGTCGCGGGAGATAGCGACCCTTCGCGAGTTCGATGCAGAGGTTGGCGCACGCCTGAAAAGCCCGCAGTGGGTGACGTCATGGCTGACTTTGCATGATCCCCTTCTTCTCGATGCCATCTACAAGAAACAGCCCGTCGTTGGCATGACGCTCGCGGGGGTGCAGGCGGCTCTGGGTCCATCTCGCAATGACTCACAGCGAGAAGCTAGCGGTGTGCTCGATTTCACGGCCGATTACGGCGATCTGCAAGTAACACTGCAGGGCAAGACCGTGGTGAAAGTAGAGAGCCAGAAGGCGTTGGCCGCCGCGGCGCAAGAGAAGGCGCAGGCGGAGGCAGAAAAGGCGCGCATCGCAGCGGAGGAACAAGCGGCCAAGCAAGCGGCCGAAGAGGCAGTCAAGAAGGCTGAGGCGGATGAGGCACTCAAACTGCGTGAGGCTGAAGCAGCGAAGGAAAAGACAGCCCTAGCGGAGGCGTCGGCCCAGGTGCGCGCTGCAGAGCAAGCCAAACAGGATAAGGAGCGCCAGACTGTCGAAGAAAACCGCGCAGCCGAAGCCAAAGCTAAAGTGGAAGCAGATGTGGCCGCGCAACGCGAGGCTGAGCTGCAAGCGCGTTTGACAGCCGCGAAACGGGAAAAAGAGGAGGCCGAAAAAGACCGCGAACGCAAGGTGCGTGAAGCCGAGCTCGCGGCAAAGGTCGCCGAGGCGGAAGCTGCTGCCGTGGCAGCCAAAAAGAAGGCTGAAGCGGACGCGGTCCAGGCTCAGGCAAACGCCCTCGCCGAGCGCAAACGCACGCGGGATGCGCTCAAACGTGCTGAAACCGCCGCCGCAGCGGCGCGAAAAAAAGCTGACACCGCCGAGAAGAAGGCACAACGTGGGCGCACCGAGATCGACGCGGCGCAAAAAAGGGTCGATGAGGTTTCCTCTGCTGCCGGTCCGCGCAAGGTTGGCGTCAAGTTGCAAGATGTGTCACCGCAACTGGCCGCCGCACTGGGCATCGGGGAGGCGCGAGGGGCATACATTGTCCAAGTCAAACCCAACAGCGAAGCGGATCGTGCCGGCATCTTGGCTAACGACATCATTGTCAAGGCTGGCGGGGAGGCTGTTGCAGGCCCATCGGCATTGCTCCGTGCGCTCGACAACAACGGCGTTCGCGCTGTGGAGGTCGAGGTCGTTCGACAGGGCAAGACTCTCAAATTGACGCTAGTGTCAGAGGAGGGCAAAGAGATCGCCATTCGGGAGAAGGCACTCACGCGTGTGCAGGAGAAGCACCAAGGTGTTCTTGCGGCCGCTGACACTGCTCGCGCTCTGGCCGACAAGCAGGCTCAAATGGTTGCTGAATTGCGGGAACGACTGGAAGGGGCCACCCCTGCGACACCAAGGAAGATAGGCTTGATGATCGATCCGGTCAGCCCGCAATTGGCTGCGGCTCTGGGCCTCAAGCCGGGACAGGGCGCGTTCATCTCCAAGGTTAAGGAGGATGGCGATGCTGGTCGCGGCGGCGTGCAGCCCAGTGACATCGTGCTCGAAGTGAACGGCGTTGCCGTCGCCGGTCCTGATAAGCTCACCGAAATGGTGGGCAGTGCGATGTCATTCGAGTCGATCGAACTCATGGTTTTGCGCAAGGGTGCGCGCATCAAGATCATCGTTCCTGCAGCGCTTGCGAAGGCCGAGTCTGATGGATCGGACTCGGGATCTCGCACGCAAGAGACAGGAGGCAAGAAGGCGGCACCGGCCGTGCCAGAACAAGCCGAATCAGCGGCTGCGCCCGTACGCACCACTCCCGATCCACGCAGCCTCGATCTTTCCTCCGCCATCGAAGACTCCGCTGAGGCGCCCCGACGTGGGCCGATCAAGTCGAAGTAGCGTTCCATTCTCGAACAGGTGTCGCTATTTGCGACACGGCGAGCCGGGTTGCAAACGAACCGTGCCGCAGTTGTGGAACATTCTCGTTCCAATTGTTGGCACGGTTCTCGCTGACGAAAAATAGTGCCGGAAGGTGTCAGACGTGAGAGATAAAGTGCAACGCCAAGGAGCGGCAAATGCTGCTGAATTTGAAGATTCGCGATTTCGCCATCATTGATGCTGTCGAGCTCGACTTGCAACCTGGCTTCACCGTGGTCACCGGTGAAACGGGGGCTGGCAAATCGATCTTGGTCAATGCACTTGGGCTGGTGTTGGGTGGGAGAGCCAGCACCGAACTCATCCGCTCGGGTTCTCCATCGGCTGAGGTTGAAGCGTTGTTCGACATCTCTGACCAACCTATTGTGCGCGCCCGTCTGGAGACGCGAGACCTGGTGGGTGACGACAACAACGTGCTCTTGGTCCGTCGTGTTGTGGGGACCAAGGGGAAGGGCAAAGTCGTCATCAACGGTCGACTCTCCACTGTCGCCACCCTCGGCGAGATCGTCAGGGGATTGGTGGACATAAGCGGTCAACACGAGCAGCAGAGTCTGATGGTGGTTGACAACCACATCGAGATTCTCGATTCCTTCGCCCAGGTAGACGGCCTCAAGGGCGATTTCCGCGAGGCATATGATGCCTTGCATCGAGCCCAAAAGGAGCGCAACTCGCTCAAATACAATGCGGATGAAGCGCTCAAGCGCGCTGACTATCTTCGCTTTCAGGTCGACGAGATTGAACGACTCGATCCCAAAGAGGGGGAGGATGATGTTCTCGAAGCGGAGCGCACGCGTCTGTCCTTTGCAGAGCGTCTGCAAAGCGGTGTGGCCTCTGCTGAGGCGCTGCTCTACGGCGAGGACGGCTCAGCTTTTGACAAGCTAGGCAAGGCGGTCGCGGAGATCACAGCGTTGGTGCGGTACGACAAAGACCTCGAGCCGGTGATCCAAGGCCTCGAATCGGCGCAGCGCGAGATTCAGGAGGGGGCGCGAACTCTGCAGAGGTATCTGACTCGCGTTGAAGTGGATCCTGAGAGGCTCGACACGGTGGAAGGCCGCCTGGGTGAGTTGCGCCGGTTGATTAGAAAGCACGGCCAATCGCTCACAGACGTGTTTGACCGTCATGGGGTGCTCGCTGTGGAACTGGCCGCTATTGACGACTCCGATGCTCGAATTGCCAAGCTCGACCTTCAGGTCGAACAGCTGCAAGCTCGCGCTAAGGAGGCGGCATTGGCGCTTTCTGCTGGGCGCCAGGCAGCAGGAGAACGGCTGAGTCGTGCAGTGGAGGATGAGCTGAGCGACATGGAACTCGGGGGGGCGGTGTTCTCTGTAGCGATGACTGTCGAGTGTGCGATGGGCCCGAATGGGAACGACCAGGTCGAGTTTCTGTGGAGCGCCAATCGAGGTGAACCGCCGCGGCCCCTAGCGCGCATTGCGAGTGGTGGTGAATTGTCTCGCATGATGTTGGCGGTGAAGAGAGTGTTGACTGCTCGGGATCTGGTCTCGCTGTATGTGTTTGACGAGGTAGATACGGGGCTCGGTGGGCGCACCGCCGATACCATTGGACGAAAGATCCAGGCGGTTGCCGCAGAGCATCAAGCGATAACCATCACGCACCTTGCGCCCATTGCGGCTTGCGCCTCCCACCATGTTACAGTGCGCAAAGAGGTACACAACGGACGGACTATCAGCACCATTTTGGTACTCGAAGCTGAGGATAGAGCTGAAGAGATTGCGCGCATGATTGATGGTGCCAACATCACCAACGTCACCCGCCGTGCTGCCCGTGAGATGTTGCAGCGCAGCGCGGTCTTGGGGGCTGGTGTCAAACACCTAACATAAAATAGTCATATGGTGACGGGGGCTTGACCGGCCAACCCTTGGCAGTGATTATGTCGTTCTTGGAAGTTCTGCCCTTGCGTTTGCCACGTCTGCGTGCGCGGCGATTTCCCTGGGAGGTTGTGTGCATATCCGGTCCGCATCCCACACTGACGTTGGCCGCGTGCGTGAGCATAACGAAGATGCTCATCTAATCGTTGAAGAGTTGGGATTGTACGTTGTTGCAGATGGCATGGGCGGGCATCTCGGCGGCCAAACAGCTTCAGCGCTCGCCGTCCGCACCGTTGGCGAATCGGTGGAAAAGGTGCGCCAGGCAGTTGTTGATGGAGCCGGTGTTATGCCTCTGGACAGCTCGCCTGTACCGAGGCTTCTGGCCGACGCTGTGCGCTCGGCGTGTGGTGCGATATATGACGTCGCCCAGAACGATCCCGACTTGCAGGGGATGGGGACAACAGTCACCTCGATGATTGTTGGCTCAGGTCGCGCGTTTGTCGCCCATGTCGGCGATTCGCGGTGCTACTTGCAGCGAGGCGAACGAATCATTCAGGTCACCGATGACCATTCTTTGGTCAATGAGCAGATCAAGGCAGGGCTCATCACCAGGGAGCAAGCGCGGCAGAGCCGTCTCAAGAACATCATCACCCGCTCGGTGGGTTTTGAGAAAGACGTCGCCGTCGACACCTTCGCTCTGCCAATTCATGTTGGAGATAAATTTCTTATGTGTTCCGATGGATTAGCCAACTTCGTCGATGACACCGAGATTGGCATCGCTTTGGCCACGTTGCCGCTAGAGCAGGTTCCTCAAGCCATGATCGACCTTGCAAACGAACGGGGTGGGGACGACAACATCACGGTTGTGTGCGTGGCCGCGCTGGCCTGAGGCCGCGCGTAACCCCTGGAAAGAAGCACCACTTTTCTCACTTCCTGCGCACCAAGGATTTGACGCTGCGGGATCTTCCTGGTACTAGGGTCTGCTGTGGGAAATAAGACATATACAGTTTTGATCGTCCCCGAGAAGTCCTCTCAGGTGAGACGATTGATTGTCCCGCGCAAGCTCCTGATGAAAATCGGACTCGGCTTGGTGGTGTTGATCGCTCTTTCTGGTTTCATGGTTGTCCACTATGTCTTCATGGTTGACCAAGCCTCAGAGAACCGCGTTCTCAAAGATGAGAACGTTCTTCTCAAGGCCCAGGTCCGTCGCGTGCAGGAAGAGATCGCCCGCATTGATGGAACATTGCAACGCATTGATAAGTTCGCTGAGAAAGTTCGTACGATCACCCAGATCAACGACCCCGAGCGTAATCTGGCGATGGGTCCGTTGTCTGATGATCCCCGGAAACAACCAGAGGTTCTATTCGCACCGGATGAACGCATCGACTACGACAGCGAGTTGATCGATTCGAAGTTGGCAATGCGGCTGATCGACTCGCGACTCGATGAGGTCGAGAGTGAATCACTCAAGCAGCACAGCAATCTCAGAGAGTTGCATGAATACTTCGCCGATCAAGAATCGTTGCTGGCGACCACACCCTCTGTGCGTCCGACAAAATCGAAACTGTTGACCAGCACCTTTGGTATTCGCACGGATCCTTACACCAACCACAAGGTCATGCACAAAGGCCTCGATCTAGCCGCGGATCATGCCGCTGACGTCACGGCTCCTGCGGATGGAGTGGTGATATTTGTGGGCAACCGCGGCGGGTATGGACAGAGTGTTGTCCTCGATCACGGCTATGGTGTTCAGACCCATTACGCCCATCTCTCCGCATACCGTGTCGATTTGGGGCAGGCCGTCAAGCGTGGGCAAGTGATTGCAGCTGTGGGTAACACGGGTCGCTCCACGGGCACCCACCTGCACTATGAAATCCGTTTCAACGGTATTCCCCAAGACCCCGAGAAATTCATCCTCGATTGATCCTCTTTCCTCGTCGATCTCGTTCCCAATAGACTTTGTCGCGCTCTTGTGGTCATTGACTTGCCATTCTTGTGGCGGCCGTGGCCCAATTGAAATGTAGGCCAATGTGCCTAAAATTTGCTGGGTTGCTCGTCGATCTTTATCATCGGGCTAGCAATGGGCCAGACACGTGAAACAATCATTCTAGCCTCAGGTTCGCCACGACGGCGGTGCCTGCTAGAGACCGCACGTTTTAATCTCGATATTCGGGTGCCCAACGCCGATGAGACTTGGCCAGGGGGCACGCCCCAGAGGGGTACCGTCGAGATTGCCCGTCGCAAGCTCGGGTGTATTGGTGCTGTGGAGGGTCTGGTGTTGGCGGCTGACACCGTCGTTGTTTTGGGGGATGAACGATTGGGCAAACCCCGTGACGCCGCGGATGCAGTGAAGATGCTTCAAGCCCTATCCGATTGCGAGCACCAAGTGGTGACTGGTTTTTGTTTGTCAAAAAATGGCGTCCACCGCGATGGTGCCGTGACCACCCGCGTCTGGTTCCGGAAACTGACCCAACTTGAAATCGATGTCTACGTGCAATCGACTGAGCCGTGGGACAAAGCTGGTGCCTACGCGATCCAAGGGGCCGCAGGCGCGTTCATCGATCGTATTGAAGGCTCGTATACCAACGTGGTGGGATTGCCGGTCGCAGAGGTGATTGCTGCCGCGGAGAGCTTGTCATGAGTGTTGCCGACAACCTCGCCCAGGTGCGCGAACAGATCGCCGTCGCAGCAGCAACCGCAGGCCGCACCAACTCCGAGGTTACTTTGGTGGCAGTGTGCAAACGGCAACCCATTGAACGGATCTTCGCCGCATATGATGCGGGTGCCCGCGATTTTGGCGAGAGCACGGTGCAGGGCTTGTGCACTACTGCCGACGCCCTGCGTGGGAGCGGACGAGAGGTTCGTTGGCACTTCATTGGACGGTTGCAACGTAACAAACTCAACAAGCTCATACCTCACAGACCGCTCATCCACACCGTCGATGGCGAAGGGCTTGCGAAGAGTATTGGCGTTCGCTCGAGTGAGCCGACGGAAGTCTTGGTGCAAGTCAACATTGGTAACGAACAGCAGAAAGGGGGTGTAGCCTCTGAGAACGCCCTCTTGCTTGCCCGCGCGGTGTCGAAGATGCCCGGGCTGCGACTTCGGGGGTTGATGGGCATGCCGCCATACAGTGAAGATCCGCGGCCCTATTTTGAGGAAATGGCGAAGCTGTCTGCCCAATTGCGGAAGTTGACCGGCAGTGAGGATGCGGCCGAGCTGTCGATGGGCATGACAGATGATTTCACGGTTGCGATCCAATGTGGGGCGACCATGGTGCGTGTGGGTACTGCCATTTTTGGCGTGAGGGATTGACCAGAGAGCAGGAGAGACGAGCATGAGACTGACTCCAATCGATGTGCAGCAACAGCAGTTCCGACGCGCTTTGCGTGGTTTTGACTCCCGCGAAGTGCAGGCGTTCCTCGACCTCATGGCTGCTCAAATGGGCGAGATGAGTCGGGACAACAAGGAACTTCGTAACGACGTCAGGCGTCTCGAGCGGCAACTCGAGGAACACAAAAACCGTGAGGAGACTTTGCGGCAGGCGATGTTAACCGCCCAGCGCGCCATTGATGAGATCCGTGATCAGGCGAAGAAGGAAGCGCAGATTATCGTGACTGAGGCGGAGGTGCGTGCCGAGAAGATACTCCACAATGCCCACAGCCGTGTCATCAAAGTCACTGATGAGGTCAACGATCTGCGGCGTCAGCGGGTCCGAGCAATCGAGGACCTACGGGGTATCCTCAATACGCACACCAAGCTTCTCGAGACCTACGATGCCAAAGAGCATGAGAACGAAGTGGAAGGGACCGTGACGGTTTTCGAGAAGGTGCGCCCGCCATCCCCGCCGACTATCTGTAGCGATGAAGCTGAGGCCGTAGGTTAGGCACGCCGTGGACATTCCTGCTTGGTTACACCCGCAAGGTGACGTTTTGCTCGCGGATGTGCTGGTGTCAACGCGGGCCTCCCGTACCCGGATCATGGGAGTGCACGATGGTCGCCTGAAGGTCCAGGTGGCCGCGCCTCCTGTCGATGGCCAGGCGAACAAGGCTCTCATTCGGTTTCTTGCGGAAACTCTGGATGTGCCGCGGGCACAGCTAGAAATCGTCGGCGGCCACGCCAATCGCCGCAAAACGGTGCGGCTGATTTCCGTTACGATTCAAAAAGTGCTGCTGCGTTTGAGTCCTCATCGCCCGTAGTCAGGCGATCTGAACCTCACCCGGGCCACGAGCGCGCGCAATGGCGAGCTGATCGTCAGCAAGGGCAATGAGATCCGGGGCGCTCTCGACGTCGGGACCAGGGTAGCAGATGCCACCAATGGACACGCTCATCTGCACGCCGTGGTAACTCTTGGTGGCGATGGAGGCGCGAGCACGCTCTGCGACGTCGCGCAGCCGCACTGCGATAGCGTCGGAATCCGGGGGTAGAAGGATTGCGAATTTGTCTGAGCCATACCGCGCAACCAAACCGTCAGCTCGTGCAACGTCCTGCAGCGCGGCGGCTATGTCCACGAGAGCGCGGTCGCCCGCCTCTGCGCCAGCGGCAATGTTCACCCGCTTGAAGGCATCGACGTCTAACAGCAAGACGCCAGCGGCCTCTTTTGCCGACGCCTCACGCATCACTTTGGCGAGTTGGACAATGTAATAGCTGCTGTTGGGCAGGCCGGTCAGCGGGTCGTTGGTGGCGCGTTCGAACATTCGCGCGTTCTCGATGGCTGCGGCCGCGTGGTCTGCGAGCATCTCCAACGTTCGCTGATTGGTGTTGGTGAACACCTTGTCGAGACTGGTCTTGCCGTCGGCATAGATGACGCCAATGGTTTCGGTATCAGTTGCGAGTGGAACACAAACCATCATCTTGAGGTTCAGCTCAGCCACCGATCGCCGAGAGGCGAGATCATCTTGGGCGGAAGTGTCGGTGGCGAACACGGGGCGTTTCTCTGTGAACACTCGCTTGGCAACCGATGAGATCTTCCTCTCCGACGCAGTGATCACAGAGCCCGAGGATGACCTGCCTATGCGCTGCAGGAGCTGCCCGGTATCTCGGTCTTTCAGGAGTAGGAAACCTCTATCCGCCTCGCTCGCCTCCACAAACGCATCTGTGATCAACTCCAGAAGGCGGTCGAGGTCTCGAGTGGCCAGCATCGTGCGGCTGATCTGCAACAACCAGATGAGCCGTTCGTCGAAAGATTCTTGCGACATGGCCGGTGACCTTAGCACAAAAACCAGTCGGGAACCTCCGGGAAATGACGCTTGATGTTCAGATGTTGCACATCGTCATTGGTCCGAGGGTCGGATTTGGGCGAAAAGGTCGAATTTGAGCGAAACGGTCGAAATCGTTGAACAGGTAGGAGTTGCTCGAAAAGGCGGGCGACGTCGGGCCGGATATTTGAAGGGACGGGAGGTACACACGTCAATCAATGGTGATCGTGTGCAGGATTTGTTCGAAATCGGCAATGCCCAGAGCGAAGATCTCGGGTGTGGCTGAGTACGCGAGGTTGTACAGCAACCCATTGCCCACACACAGTACCCCGTGTTTGAGTTGCCTGCTTTCGTGAAGCTCCACTTCGAGGCCATAGCGGAGGGCGGGCTTGCCAGCCAAAAGAATTGGATCTCTCTGGTGCCAAGCAAAAGTGGACAACTTGACCACCTCGGCGTGGGCTCGAACGAGGGCACCCTCCAGGCTGGCATTGTTGAGGTCATCGCCTGTATCCGCGGGGCGTGCTTGAAGGGTTGTGGTGGAAAAGTGTGAGGGCGAACCAGGCAGAGAGGAGAACACAAGTACCGTGCCGGTTGCGGTGGGTTCGGTGGTGATCTGCCAACTGTCGGGAATTTCAAAGCTCACTCCCAGGATTTCATGTTGGAAGAGTCGGGTCGCCAAAGTCGAAGGTGGGTCAGCAATTTTGCTCGAACATCCCATCGCGGCGAACAATGCGAAAACGGTGATGCGTGGGGTCATGGGAACGTATAACATAGGTAGCGAACCTTGTGGGTATAGGCGAGCAGAAATGGGCGACGATGACAATAGGGTTGAGCCTCGGTTGACCCTCGTGGGCAGTGGAGCCGGAACCACTCCGGAGCGCATCTCTGAGATTGAACAACGCGCCCGACAACTCGAGAAGGCCTCTCGGCCCAAGCCGAAGAAAGCCTTCGCCGCGGTCATGGCGAAGAAGGTTGCCGATCTTGTATCGGAGGAAGTGAGTGACAAGGAGAAGCGGCGGCGCTCTCTACCGAAAAAGGGGCCACGGCCGTCGTTGGTTCATCCCGTGCAACGGGAGGTTTTTGGTCGCGATCAGAACGACGAGGATGTGATTCTCAAGGGGTGAAACCGGCCATCTCAGTCAAGGACGGCCACTTCCAACCGCTGTTTGACCTCTGCCAGTTGATGAGCGATCGCCAAATCGATCTGAATGGATACCTGACTTTCAACCTCCGCGATCGCGGTCTCACGTGGATCCGGTGCGGCGGTTGCATAGACCACGATACCACTGGTGGCCAACATGGCGAGGCAGGCAGCGACGGCGGCGTAGAGAGTGCTTTTCATGTGGTTCTCCGAGTGCGCCCATGTGGTAGAGAGTGCACCTAGGTGGGATGTTAGGAGGGAAGGTGTTCTTGGTCAAAAAATCGGCGGGAGATTGAGATGGCTGACGATGGCGAGTGGTTCGGCCGCTACCAGTTGCTCCGTCGTTTGGCCTTCGGGGGGATGGCGGAGATCTTCCTCGCCAAGCTTCGTCGTGATGAGGGTTTTGAAAAGCGCGTCGTTCTCAAACGCATCCTGCCCCAGTTTTGTTCCGATCCCTCGTTTGTTCAGATGTTCATCGACGAGGCGGTGTTGGCTGCGCGAATTGCCCACCCAAACGTGGTCCAAATTTATGATTTCGGCAATATCGAAGGAGTGTACTTCATCGCGATGGAGTACGTCGATGGCGCTGACCTCAGGAAGGTTCTGAAATCTGCGGACCAGCGCGCACTGTTGACTGCGGCCACAACCGCAGCCATCGGCGAAGGCGTAGCGCGCGGTCTCGAGTGCGCTCATCAACTTCGGGACGACCAAGGGTCGCGTCTGGGCCTGATTCATCGCGATGTGAGTCCGCACAACATCATTCTCAGTCGCGCTGGGGAGGCCAAAGTCATGGACTTTGGCATCGCCAAGGCAGCTCTGAGAGTGAGCCGGACGGCGACAGGAACCATCAAGGGCAAGGTCGCCTACATGTCGCCCGAGCAAGCAGCTGGGGGGGCACTGGACGGTCGCTGTGACCAGTTTTCCCTGGGGTTGGTGTTGTGGGAATGCCTCAGTGGCGAGCGGATGTTTGCTGGTGATTCCGATCTGGAGGTGCTGCAGAAAGTGGTTCACTGCCAGATCAGAGATTTGCGCAACCTCAAGCCTGACGTTCCCGCCGAACTCTCAGACATTGTTATGAAAATGTTGACCGCCGATCCAAACGGCCGATTCGCGAGTATGGGAGATCTTGCGTCGCTCTTGGCCGCCTTCCGTTTTTCCCTCGGTGCCGAGGGAGCTGTGAATCTTGGCGATCTTGTGGCGGGGATTGCCCCGGTCAACATCGACACGAAAGGCCGACGAGGGACCCACGTTCTCAATTGCAACGGCAACGGGGACATGAAGATGCGCCAGACGCGTTCTTTGGTGGTGCCCAAAGTGGCCCAGGTTTCGGGGGTGGACCTGGTCTCCGTTGAGACTGAGACCGAGGCACCGTCGAACTCGGTGGCTAGCGGTTGGGAAGAAGGGGAAGAAGGGGAAGAAGGGCCCACCGGCAGTGGCTGGGAACCAACGGTGCGCCGTCACAGACATTCCCCAACGGTGGACGTTCGCAGCGGCCAATTGCAGTCAGTGCCAGCAATCTCGGGCGGGCCGAGAGTTTCGGGACGGCGGGGGAGAGGGCTGTTTGGGTGGTTGGCGGCGGGTTTTTTCGTCGCCCTCGCGACGTTGGGGGCGATTTGGCGGTTGCAACCCAACGTTGTGCGAGTGGCGGTGCTGAGCACTCCTGAGGGTGCGCAGATCCTGGTGGATGGGCTGGCGACGGGTTTGGTGACACCGGCGGAGATCCCCGACCAAGAGGTGGGGAAGGCGTTGCGCCTGGGGCTTCACTTGGGTGGGTTTGAGCCATGGTTAGAAGTGGTGACGCCGACTGGCAGCAATCACGTGGTCAACGCAACCATGCGGTCGAAGAATGGTACTCTTGCGCCAATCGAAGGCACCCTAGCGTCAATCGAATCAGGTGCAAACACCGATTCTGGAGAAACAGGGTCAACCATCGAAGACTCGGAGGCCGTGACGGATGCGCAGGGTGCAAAAGTTGCCCCTTCGGGCCCGGAGCAAGCAAATTCACTGGGAGATCACAAAGACGCTGGTATTAACTCGGACAGGGCAGGGGAGAAGAGACAACCAGCGAGCCAAGCAAAGGGCAAGCGAAAGCGGGCATCCTCGGGCTCGTTATTCCTTAGATCCACAGGCGTCTGGGTCGATGTCTATCTCGGTGATCGAAAGCTTGGGACCACACCGCTGTCGAGAGCGCAGGTGCCCGCGGGGGTGGTGCGTCTCAGATTGGTGAATCGCGTCGTTGGAGTTGACCAGATCATAACCGTCGATGTACCCGAGGGTGGCGAAGCGAGACGAACCGTGACTCCGCGCAAGCGAGACGAACCGTGACTCCGCGAAGCGAGACGAACCGTGACTCCGCGCAAGCGAGGGGCAATACCCCCTTGGCCGTGCCGGTTTAGGAAAATGCCAGAAGATTGGCTCCAAGTCAGCACCGCATGACGCATGGCATTTCGTTATTATATTTAATATGGATGTTGAATATATATCGTTAACGATATCGAATCGTCGCACAATGTCATCGTTAATAATAATATAACCAAGGGATCTAGTTGGTGTTATACACTGAGTGTAATAATACTGATATTCTGAACATATCATTCGATTCAGTTTGTCCATGCTTCGGCCACTTTGGTGGCCTCGAAGCAAGGGGGGTCGGCTAACAGCATGGCGTGGTGGCCTTGGGTTTGGCTTGGTGCTCGACGACCGCGTAGCAACCCTGGTGACATAGATGTGTCTCGACTTTGTCGTGAAACCACGGTCGCGTGCGACGATCGAGATCAGCTTGGGTACGCCGCGGTAGTGACTGATGGCCTCGGAGAACACCCGCTCCATGTCGGCGAGGTCAAAGCAAAGCGGCAAAACAGGGCTCACGCGATCGCTCGCCAATATTGCAGACGCGAAATGTTGCCGTGGCGGCACTCGTGGCGAGCCCTCGTATGCCTCCCTGCTTACTCCGGCACCGCATGACGTAATGACATGGCTACATTATATTTAATGCAGAGGTTGAGTATATCAGAAACAACATTGGATCGGCCGCTCGCGTAGCGACGATAATCCAACAAAATGAGTCATTTGTAGTGTTGGTGTAATATGCCGAGTGTAATATTGTCGGTATTTGTAACCACGTTATTCACTGTTCTTAACCTCGCCGTTGCATGAATCGCGACCTTTGTAGCAGACATCCTCGCAGAGCCTACCACCGTGATTCTGATCGCAGCCCATCAGACAACCAAACCACAGAATCGAACAGTACCACAGCGCGTCCTGCCGGGATGAATACGCCGGTTGATCAAGGATCGTGACATCATCAACAGCCGCGTCATCGAATAGAACCGCGTCATCTTCGGTACCACAACCGGACATGGTAGAAATCAGTATCGTTGCTGAGACAAGAATTGCCAAACCCTTCATCTTTGATGCCATGGAATCCTCCTTTGGATCGCCGTTCCCGACTGCATCCTTGATTTTGCAGATCGCGTGCCGCGAACCCGAGAGTTGTCGCCGAGGCCACTGAGGACCGGCTCCCGGTGGAGACATGGGCGTTTGTGTGAGGAGTTCGGGAGGCCGCGCGAGGAGGAATGCAGATGGCGTTGCCTTGATTGACTGGCCGGGGGCGGACCCGTTGTTCCTCAGAAGTGCCAAAGGGCAGGACGCAGTGACACTTCGAGGGACACCTGAAACCGTGTCCGAGACTCCGATGTCGTCAATCCAAGGTGTGCCTGATCATTTGCAGGCTTGCCGCGGCCATTTTGTAGTTGCCGGCACAGATAACAGATCTGTCCCGACCCCGGCGTCCATCCTGTAGTTGTCGGCACGAATAACTGATCAGTCCTGATCCCGAACCTCTGGCCGCTTTTGGGCAGCGAAGTGGACTCTCTCGCCAGCTTGTGGCAGGAGGGTTTGTGCTTGATGATGCGGAAATATTCGCGGCTCTATCCAAACGGTACACGAGATCGTTTACCTTTCGTGAGCTTCGTCGGGCGGTGCAAGCATTGTCCACCCTTTATGTCGAACGGCGAAAGGCGGCCAACAAAGCGTTTGATAGTGATGGCAAGCGTGCCGCTTTTGCCCTGTATTATGGCACATTGCATTTCCTCACCGTCCGCGAAGTCGTTTCGAGACTGCCCAATGCGATCGACGGTTTCGAAAAGATTGTCGACCTTGGATGCGGTACGGGAATAGCCGGGGCAGCCTGGGCATTGTGTGCCGATTGCCCAGCGACGCTCGGTGTCGAGCGAGATGGCTGGGCGGTGGGGGAGGCGCGATGGACGCAACAACTATTGGGGCTCAGTGGGCGTGTGTATAGAGGGGACGCGACCCAATGGCGTTTGCCCGGCAGCGGCAGCGGCGTATTGGCAGCGTACGTCATCAACGAACTTGATGACGAGGGCCGCCAAGGTCTTCAGAACAGTCTCCTTGATGCGGCCAGTCGAGGAGCGACGATCCTGATTCTTGAGCCAGTGGCGCGCCGCGTGGCTCCTTGGTGGCCTCAATGGGCGGAGCGTTTCGAAGACGCAGGAGGTAGAAATGACACATGGAGCCTGTCGTTGCCCTTTCCCGATTGGTTCGTGGACTTTGACAGGGCCACCGGCCTCAACCATGCTGTGGTCAAGGCTCGCAGCCTCTTCCTTCGCGGCAAATGAGTTGCGTGCGACTATTCTGGTGGAAGTGGCCAGGTTTGGAGAATTGCGTTGCCGAGGATTTGGAACCCAACAAGTCGTTCCGCTGCATGCCGCGTTGCCACGTCATCCGCCATTCGGTGGCCCGTTGCCTCCACAAAGTCTGACGCGGAGTTTCGTCTCTACAATTCAACCGTGAGAGGCAGGATGAATCTCGATACAAATTATGGCCGTCATTGTGGTCTATTTCTATTTGTTGCTGTCAATCTAGGTGCGTGCCAGACGGGCGTATTGGGTGATCTGAACCTGCCAGATGACACGGGTGATAGCGTTTCGGATGGCGATAGCGATGACGATTCACAGTCTGACGTGGTGCCACCGTGGGATACCATCGACCGTGCTTTGGTCGCCGTAACGGTTGGTGATGGCAAGGTGCATCTTGGTTGGCGGTTTTCGGTCAACGACGCCCCCCGGCTTGGATTCGATGTGTTTCGAAAAAAAAAAAATGGCGAGGATTGGGTAGAATGTAATGCCGAGCCGATCAACCAGACCACTGATTTTACGGATGAGCCCCCGAGTGATCCGAACGAATATTCTTGGTTTGTCCAACCGGTTCTTGGGCAACAGGAAGGACCCCCGACACAAGTTGTGCAACTCGCACCGGGGCAAAGCAATCCTCCCTATTTTGTGATGCCATTTATTGGGGACAATCGGTTTTACAAGACTGCGATTGCCGACCTGGACGGCGATGGAACCCTCGATTGGGTTGTCAAGCAACCCATCGAAAGTATCGATCCCTATGTCGATTTTTGGGTTCCAAGTGGAGACACCTACAAGATTGAAGCGTACGCAAATGATGGTACACCGCTGTGGCAACACGACCTTGGTTGGTCCATCGAGATGGGGATATGGTATTCGCCCTATATTGCCAAAGATTTGGACGGCGACCAGCAGGCGGAAGTTATTCTCAAAACTGGCGAAGGCGACCCCCGCGACGCGGACGGCAAGGTCACCTCAGGTCCTGAATACCTAACGGTATTGAATGGAAAGACGGGCGCGCTAATCGCTCAAACAAATTGGCCAAGTCGTGACGGTTTGGGCGGCTACAACTTCGCATCTCGAAATCAAATTGGCGTGGCATACCTGGACGGCGTTATTCCCCACATCATCGTTGAGCGCGGCACCTATTGGTACATGAAGGTGCTCGCGTATCGGCTGGATGGAAACACCCTCACCGAGGTGTGGCACTGGGACAATCTGGTTGGGGCGCCCGAGGATCTGAAGGGGCAAGGCGCCCATTGGATGCTTGCGGCCGACCTCGATGCCGACGGTTTCGACGAAGTCATTCTTGGCTCTTTGGTGCTTGACCACGATGGTACACCTTTGTGGACGACGGGGCTTCGGCACCCGGACTATGTCTATCTTTCGGACCTCGATCCCAATCGCCCCGGCTGGGAGATCTATTATGCGGTGGAAACCCCCCAAGCGGCGAACGGCATGTGTATGGTTGATGCCGCAACCGGTGAAATTTTGTGGGGGTTTACAGAGGCGACGACCCATATTCATTTTGGATTTTGCGGTGACATCACAGCCAACCATGATGGCAGTGAATGCTATGGCGGCGAGAGAGACGACGTCGCGAAACGTTGGTTGTGGAGTGCGGACGGCGAGATTCTGTCCAACGAGACCTTCGGTGCCACCGCAACAAGTATTGGATACTGGGATGCAGACCGACAGAAAGAACTACTGGGTGACCACAAAATTACGAAGTACCAGGGCGATATCTTGGCGACGGCATTATACGGAAATATCAATCAAGTTGCCGATATTGTCGGGGATTGGCGTGAGGAAATCATCGTTTTCACCAACGCTGCCCTTGGGTGAAATTCGGATTTATACCACCCATATCCCCGCTCAAGACCGACGTCCCTGGCTTGTGCAAGATTCCATGTATCAAATGCACGTGGACATGGTTACGTCCGGATATGGGCACGTGCCATTGACCAGTTATGACATGCAATCGACGCCTTAGAGTCTCGGCACTTAACCAGGCGCGTCTCCGCCGCGCAAGTCATCCAAGTCATCCCCCGCCGCCCAGGTTGCCGCCTCTGTGGATGGTGCCGACAACGGAATTCTCCAAATTGGGAGTCGCTTCACATTCTCCAACGCTCACACGACAAACTTTTCGTGTCCGTTTCCCTTGGAGCAGCTCGGGTCTGGCAAGGCCGCATGGCGATAACGAGATGAACACTGGGCATGATGGCATCTCCGATCTCTGGCTGGAACGGTTCCTGGCGGAGGATTTGTCGACAGAGGACTTCCGGGCGGTCGAGAGCCAAGCTCGGGTGAGGCGACGACTGGCGCAGCTGGCACGGGAACGAGCGGAGTTTCTTGCTTCTTATCCTCCAGACCGTTTCGCGAGCAATCTAGCAATCCGTCTTGCACGAGATGGAACCGTCCTTGGTGCGCTTCTTTGTCGGCCATAAAGATCCGTGGGTGCCTGTTGGCGGCTCGCGAACACCGCTGGACAAGCTGCTGGCTTCGTGCCACAAAAACGGAAACAAACCCTGGGGTGTGATTGTGAAACAATTTGCACGGATTCTCGCTTGTACAGATTTTTCAGATGTTGGCAATCGGGCTGTGGAAATGGCTTTCGGGTTGGTCCATGTTCCTGGTGACACCGTACACCTGGCGCATGTTCTGGACGCGCCAGCCATGCCGAATCCCATGTATGCGCACTATGTGTCAAAGGCAGTATGGGAGCCAGAAGAACTGGAACGGGTTGTGGCCGAGGCGACCAAGGCGCTGAAGGCGTTGATTCCACCTGCCGCGGCCAAGGCTGGGGTCGGCGTACAGTGCCATGCGTTCGAGGGCAATCCCGCTGGACAGATCCTCCATTTCATTGGCGAGCACGAAATCGAGGTAGTGGTGTTGGGGACCCATGGGCGCACGGGCCTTGAGCGATTTATTCTGGGCAGTGTTACCGAGAGGGTGGTGCGCATGGCCAGCTGTGCAGTGATGGTTGTTCACTGACGTCTACCCGAGTGGCGATTTCCAGGTTCTTCCACCGCGCTCTCATTGCGTGTTCGCTCGCAACCCCCGTGGGTCTTCGTTGGCTTCCCGCCAGGATAGGAATGTGCGCATTTAAGCACCATCCGACCTAAACGGCCGATAAGCTAAATGAACGTCACAACCGCCATTCTATTGCGTGGGTTGTGCGCATTGCGGGAGGCCGCCATGATACAAGCCAGATTGAATCCAATTTCTGTCAGTCCTGAGATGCTCAAGATCATCGAAGACGCGAGCAGTCAGCTTGAGGGCAGCAGCCAGCCAACGAAGAAGAAGATTTCTGCTGCATTCACGGACCCTTTGACGCGCACGGAGATGTCACATTTCCAAGAGCGGCTAATTGAGATCAAACAGAAGATTGACGTGACCCTCCATCCTCGCGTTGATTGGGTCATCGACAATGTTCTAAATTCCCTCCGAAGTCGGTCTGACGCAGTGAATGACGAGATCAAGACTGTTCGGCAAATTGGACATCTCTATCACTCAAACATCGACAAAGCCATTGATGCGATCCGCCACAAGGCCGAGGAAATGAACGTCGTGGTCCCTAACACCGTCCTTGCCTCCGTGCGCTTGCACCTCAAGAAACAGTATGCGAAGAAATTCAACGAAACCAAAGAGCTCATCGAAAAAAGTGCAGCCGAAGGTAATGCTGGTGCCGTCAGTGGTCTCCTCTACCATATGAAATGGTGTGGGGCACAGATTGGCCGCACGGTGCCGCACACATGGGAGAAGAATATGCGAGCCATGGTGGTTCCCCAAATGGCGTGATGAAGGTCGTCAAAACAAACTACTGAAACAGTCAAGCAGTTGGGTGTGTGAGCAACCCAACAGTCATGGAAGGACCCATCCACCCGCACGTGCAGAGAATCGGCGACGACATCCAGATCGTCGACGAGAAAGCCTTTCTCAGCGATCTAATCGATAATCTCCTCACAATAATGTTCTTGACCGTGGATCAAATAGAATATATCCAGTGCACATGTCACGTCTAACTGCTGCTGAGTTGAAACGCTTTGAAGCACGATATGGTGGCGGAATCAGCTCAACGATGATTGTCGAGATCTTCCAGAATAAGGGTGAGCGGTTCAGCGCCCCGTCGCTGCGCAAGTATGTCCAGCTTGGACTGTTGCCCAAGTCGCGTAGGGTCGGGATTCGCGGGCGTCACCGTGGCTCGAGTGGTTTATACCCGGTCGCGGTGGTTCGTCTCATCAACAACATCAAGAGTGCGCTGGACGACGGTGCCACACTCGATGAAATTCGGCTGGGCCAGGCCGGTGTCGCCGGCGAGGTACAAGCACTGGCTCGGTCCGCAGGCCAGGTTGTCGAACGTTTGAAAGAGGCGATTCGGCACCAGGAAAACAAGAAGAAACGGGATGCGCTCAAACGGGACCTCGACAACCGAGCCAAGGTGTTGACCCGGGAGATCAGAGCCGTAGAGCGGTTGGTGTCACGGCTGGGTACGCCGCGGTTGCAGCCGTGAGATCTACCGTTGGTGTCTCTTCCATTGGCTCGAGTGCATGGTTGATGCGGTGCGATATGCACAGTGGCGGGTTGGGAGCTTTGGTGGTTTTGCCTGAGGGCTGCGAAGGAGGGTCTGATGAAAGCTAAGGCTTCTTGGGATGAGGGTTCCGGGGAGCAGGGCAGCGAGCGACGGGACCGGCCGCATCGGCGGCCAAAGACGATGTCACGGCGTGAGATGCTCCGCGAACGACGGCGCCGGGAGCGGGCCGGGGATGTGGCCGACCTTCCCGATTATGACCGGCCAAAGAATCGCTCTGAGTGCAGGAATGGTCCGCGTCCGTGTTTGTATGTGTCGTGCAAGCACCACCTGTATCTGGACGTCAATCCGGAGACGGGCTCCATCAAACTGAATTTCCCCTCCCAAGAGGTTTGGGAACTGGAAGAGACTTGTGCTCTCGACGTTGCTGAACGCGGCGGTATTACTCTTGAGGAAGTGGGAGAGATCCTGAATCTCACGCGTGAGCGCATTCGTCAGCTCGAGGTGACGGCCCTCGAGAAAATGAAGAGCGGCGCGTCCGAACATGAGTTGGATGCCTTTGTCGATTGGGACCCGCACAGGGCAGACTACGAGCCCTGAGGCGCACACACGCTTCCCTTCCCAACCTCTGTTGCCTCAATCGTCAAACTCCGTTGTCTCTGTCGGGTCTTGTCAGTTTTGTCAGTTTTGTCAGTTTTGTCAGTTTTGTCAGTTTTGTCAGTTTACTCCTGCTGGCTTGCACCTCGGTGAGCTGGTAATTTCCAGATAACTCATGGAACTGGTTTGTCCCACCTGCAACACGGCCTTCGCCGCAAACGACGCGAGTCTCCTTGGCGGGGAGGTACCGTGTCCCAAGTGCCACGGTTTGGTGCAATCTGGACCCATACCAACAATCAATGGGCCGTCTGCGCTCTCGGGCTTTGACTCAGCGGTGCAGGACCTGTCCGCGTCAGCACCCGAGCTAACGCTGGATGGACCGGCACCTCTCGTGCTGGATGATTCGGCCCTTGATCTTTCGCCGGCTGATTCGGGCCTTAATCTTTCGCTGGATGACTCGGCGTTCGGCGGGAATCTGTCTCTTGGTGGTGGGACAGAGCTCTCACTGGACGGTATCGGTGGCGGTGCAGGTACCGCCGGCCACGGGATTTCGCTCGATGGTGACGGAGTGGGTGAAGGCCCAGCGTTTTCCCTCGACAGTGGTCCAGAGCTGTCGCTCGATTTGTCCCTCAATGGCAGCGACGGTGGAGGCCTGGAGCAAGCGGGGGAGTATCGGTCGGAGGGGGAAGGGTTGCCCGCTGGGTCCGGAGTGTTGGATCTGGACGACGGGGGTAAGATCGTCGTGGGCGCGGGTTTGGCTGACGATGGGCAATCTCTTTCGACAACAACATCGCTATTGGCGTCGACGTCCTCGACAACTGGGGCAGTTGAGCCTCGGTCGATTGCGATTTCACGTGGCCAGCCATCCGTCGAGCCAGTTTCCTCGCGGCACGCACGGGAGCCGAGTCTCGAGAGTACACATGCGACGGGCCATGCCCATTCCCCAGGGTCACAGCCCTCAGCGATGGGGGCCAGAAGCAGTAGCTCTTGGCGTTTGGGAGCAGCCGTTGGTGGTACTGCCGTGTTGGCGATCGGCATCGTGGTCGCGATGTCGATCATCAGGAACCGTCCGCCAGCGCCACCGAGAATTCCAAATCCGTTGCGGCATCAGGTGGGGGCCTGGGTTGCCCAAGGCGTTGTGGCGGATGAACCGTCGGTTGACGCGGCAATGCGGGTGGCGCGCGAGGGATTACAAAGCGGCTCTGATCAAGGAATGCGCAACGCCTATCGGGCAGCTCGTTCCGCATTGATAAGGAATGCTGACTCGGCCCAGGCGATTGCGGCCTATGGTTTGGTGTTATCGCAATGGCCGGATCGGATCGACGAGGAAAGCATCAACACCGCTCTTGGTGCCATTACGTCAGCCATCGGTGATGATCCAGACAGCGTCTATCGAACAGACCTGGAGCGGGCACGGGCTTGGCTTCTGGTGCGTGCTGGTCGTGCAGAGGCCGCACGGCAAGCTGCAGAGCGGGCTTTGCAGCTCAAACCTGAATCGTCGAGTTTGCGTCTGGTTTCTGCGGTCAGCCGCATGCGCACTCGCCCCGACGTCGCTGCCGAGGAGATGGTGGCTTTGAAGGATGAGCCTGACGCGCCGCCTGATTTGGCGGCGTGGACCGGAGAAGCGTATCTTCGCTCGGGCAACGTCAAGCGGGCACTCGGAGTGTGGCAGGGAGCTCTCGGCAGGGGCCCTGAGGACGTGGGCGTTCTCCGTCGTTTGACTCGGTTTGCAGTCGCGCTCGGCGACTTCCGAGGGGCGACGAGTCAGCTCCGGCACATTCTCGATCGCGGTTGGGCGTCGGTGGACGACCGTCTATTGCTCGCACGGTTGTTGCTACGCGAAGGCAATGCAGAAGAGGCCTTCGATATCGTCAATGCCGGTCTGCGCGATGAGGATCTGAGCCCACTGAATCGGGCGCGTTTGATTGGCGAGAAAGTCGTGATCGTCACCTCGGGTCGCGGCCTTGACAGCTCTGGAGTCTCCAAGTGGCTCGATGAGGCGTTGGCGCTCTCCCCTGATCTACCCGAGCTCTTGTATGTCGCCGGTCAAGTCGATGAGAGCGCTGGCGCTGTGGACAACGCCATCGATTCTTTGGAGGCGGCCTTCAATCTCGCCCCCGACCAACCGCACGTCGCCATGTTGTTAGCGATGCTCTTGCAACTGCAAGAACCGCGGGAAGCCAGTCAAGTTGTGGCGACCGCGTTGAAGGAATCACCGCATCACGTTCCGTTGCACCTGATGGCGGCCTTTCTCGAGCTCGAGAAGGGCGACTTGCGGGCGGCAGCAGCCGCAGTGCGTCGGGCTATCGATTTTGACCCGGCGCGCGCGGCAGAGGACTACCTCGAGCCTTACGCCGCCCCGGTGCAGGTCTATCTCACCATGGCAAAACAATTTGCCAAGGTGGGGCGACAGGACAATCCTGTGCTCGATACTGCGGCGGCCGCAGCCTACTATTTCGCTCAAGACCTGGGAAAGGCCAACGCCGCCGTCAATCGCGCAGTACGTTCTGACCCCAACGAGGTTGGGGCGCGACTCTATCGCGCTGTCTTTGCCTTGGAAGCGGGCAAGTCCGCGCCTGCCAAGCGCGATTTGGCAGCAGCGCTCGATTCCGATTCCCGGCACAGGGTGGTCCGTTTGTATCAGGCGCGAGTGTTGGAGGAGAGTTCGAAGTCCCAAAGCGAAGCAGAACGGATCTACCGCGACCTGCTCGATGCCAATCCACTAGACGGGGCATCACGGGTGGGCCTTGCACGCACCTTGGCGGCGAGAGGTGCCATGGCTGAAGCCCAGGCCGCGGCGGTGGCAGTGCTCCTTGGCAGGCCCAACGACCGAGCAGCTCTGTCGTTTCTCACCGGAGAGTCACCGCAGGAAAAGGCCAAGGGCAAAACCAAGGGCAAAGGCAAGGGTAAGGGCAAGAGGCACAGGTGATCTTTCTTTCTCCGATTTGCTGCGCAGCGCCCCATGACGTGAGGGGACGCCGTCGATGACCATCACGGTGGTGGTCGTCAGCTACGAAGTGCGTGATTTGTTGTCGCGGTGCCTGGGGTCTTTGGCCGCGGCACACCAGGTGGTGGTGGTTGACAACGCGTCTTGCGATGGCAGCGCGGAAATGGTTCGCGAGCGATTCCCTCAAGTGGAGCTCATGGCTCGAAACACCAATGGCGGCTTTTCCACTGCGGTCAACCAAGCGGCAAAGCGCGCCACTGGGGAATTCTTGCTGCTTCTCAATCCCGACGCAACCCTGCCCTTGGGAGCCATCGAGGCGATGGAACGCTTGCTCTGCAACCGGCCCACGGTGAGCGCTGCCGGTTTTCGCCAGGTGGACGACAAGGGGGATTTCCAGTTGGCGTTGGGGCCGCCACCATGGTTGTCGTTGGAGATCGTGCGCCAACAGTTGCAGCGTCGGCTGGATGGTGGCGACGCCCGACTGGGGCGGCTGCTGGATCGCCTTCTCTCGCAGCCGCGTCGCGTACCGTGGGTGGCCGGGTCTTGTTTGTTGGTGCGACAGCGGGCATTTTTCGATGTCGGTGGTTTTGACGAGAGGTTCTTTCTCTTCTTCGAAGACATCGACTTCTGTTTGCGCCTCGCTGCGAGGGGCGGTCAGGTTTGGTACGATCCATCCATCACTGTCATTCACTCCCGCGGGGCCAGCGCTCAGACTTGTTCGGAAGCGGCACAGAGGGCCTATCGCGACAGTCAGCTTTGGTTCTGGGAGAAGCACCGAGGGCGCGGCATTCGCCAATTGATCCGCGTCTACCAAGTGCTGCGGAAGATGGTCTCATGAGTCCCTGTAGTTCTCGCCGACGCGAAATGGGTCTATGAGTCTGACGAAGAAATAACGGTCCCATGAGCTCCATTCAATCAAGCCACGGCCTTCGGGTTCTTCACGTCATGGCCTCAGGCGTTCTCGGTGGTGGTGCCAACCATCTCGAAGGGATGATGTTCGAGTTGCGGGAATTGGGGGTTGAGTGTGTGGCAGCGGTCGGCCCGAATGGCTCCTTGGCCGGGCGACTGCGGGCGCGGGGATTCGATGTTGTCAATTTTGACAGTCTCGGTTGGCGGGTCAACCCGCTGCCGGTCTGGAGACTCGCGACGACCATTCACCGCCGCCAAATCTCTCTACTGCACCTGCATGGCTCCCGTGCCGGCTTCTTTGGCGCAATGGCCGCGGTCCATCGATTGCCTGTGGTCTACACCGTGCACGGCCTCTCGTACCGCAAGGGACGTGGCTTTCGTCACCTGGCCTTTGCCGCAGGGGAAGCCATTGCCTGCCGAGGTGCTGACCGAGTGATCTCTGTGTCACGAACAGATCTCGACGATCTGATTCGACGCCGGTTCGTCGGGAGGGGCCGTGGCGTGCACATCCCGAACGCGGTGGACTTCGAGCGCTTCGCAAGGGTAGACCGGGACGCTGCGCGTCAACGGTTGGGATTGCAATCGGCGCAGTTCGTAGTGGGGACAGTGTCACGTCTGGTGCCACAGAAAGCTGTGGGGGACCTGGTGGACGCGGTTCGGAGATTGCGTGATGTGGTCTTGGTGGTGGTCGGCGATGGTCCGCAGAGAAGGTTACTGGAGGAGCAGGCGGGGCCGCTGCGGCAGCAGGGGCGGGTGCAGTTCCTCGGCGGTCGCGAGGACGTTGCCGAGATCATTGGCGCGTTCGATGTTTTTGCCCTGTCGTCCCTGTGGGAGGGTGAGCCCATCGCGCTATTGGAGGCGATGGCAGCCGGTGTTCCGATTGTCGCCACCGACACCACCGGCTCACGTGAGGCACTTGGGAAAGCGGGGTTGTTGGTGGAGGTCGGCTCGCCCCAAAGCATCGCCGACGGCATTACTCAATTGCGCCAGAGCGAATCGATGCGCAGTGGGTTCGTCGCAGAGGGCAGGGCTGCGGTGGCGGGCAGAACCTACCGTCGGTTGGCTGAGTCGGTGGTGAGTGTGTACCGAGAGGTTGTGCCCGGTCTTGAGTTGTGATGCCCGAGGTATTCCGAGAGATGGCACCTTGATTTTCGGTGGCCATGGGGACGCGGTTTTTTCGTTGTGATGCTCGACGAGCTGGGATAACCCCCTTGATGGCGCGCAATGGGGAGCAGCATTCGATGGCTGGCAATGGGTGATTTATCAGACGGCTGGCAATAGGTGATTCATGAGATGGCTGGTAACAGGCGGCGCAGGTTTCATCGGTTCCCACTTCGTTCGCACCGCATTGACAGAGGAATGGACCGATGAGGTGGTGGTCCTCGACCTACTGACCTATGCGGGCAATCTCGAGAATCTTCGCCCCGTGGAAAGGCATGCCGGTTTCTCCTTTGTCCGCGGCGATATTTGCGACCCTGATGTGGTCGCCAAGAGTCTCGTCGATGTCGACGCCGTGTTTCACTTTGCTGCCGAGTCACATGTGGACCGCTCCATCGAGAGCGCAGCAAGTTTCGTTCGGACCAACGTGGTGGGAACCCAGATCATGCTGGATGCCGCCCGCACAGCGAAGGTAAAACGATTCATTCACGTTTCCACCGATGAAGTCTACGGCAGCCTGGCTCTCGATGCCGCGGAGCGGTTTGTTGAGACTCGGCCGGTGCAGCCTACCTCTCCGTATGCGGCGAGCAAGACGGCGAGCGACCACATGGTGTTGGCAGCCGAACGCACCCACGGACTCGATGCTGTGGTGACCCGTTGCAGCAACAACTATGGTCCGTACCAATTTCCCGAGAAGTTCATTCCGCTGTTTGTGAGTAACGCCATGGAGGGCAAGCCCTTGCCGCTCTACGGTGACGGCCGGCATGTGCGAGACTGGATCCATGTCGATGATCACATACGTGGACTTCGGCTTGCCTGGGAACGTGGCGGGAGCGGGGAGGTGTACAATCTCGGCGGCGAGTGTGAACGTCACAACCGTGATATCGCACTGGCCATCGTTCGCGCCGTCGGTGCCGATGAATCGTTGATCCAACCGGTGACGGATCGGCTGGCCCACGATCGTCGCTACGCCATCGACCCGCAAAAAGCGCGTGCGGAGCTCGGTTTCGAGCCCGGGCCACCCATCGAAGAACGCATGGCCGAGATCGTCGATTGGTACCGGGAAAACCGTATGTGGTGGCAAAGGATTAAGGCAGGAGAGTACCGCGGGTATTACGAACGCATGTACTCTGGGCGGTAGAAGTCAGCGTCGAGCCATGCGGGTAGCCCTCGTTCATGACTGGTTGGTGTCCCAACGTGGTGGTGAGCACGTCTTGGTCGAGATGGCCAAGATGTTCCCAGGGGCGCCTATCTACACTCTGGTGCACTCCCCAGGCAGCGTGTCGCCAATCCTCGAAGAGCACCGTATCATCACCAGCTTCATCCAACGCCTTCCCGGTGCGCCGCGCCGTTTTCGTCAATACTTGCCGCTGTTTCCTCTTGCAGTGGAAAGATGGGACCTTCGCGAGTTCGAGTTGATACTGTCTACCAGCCACTGTGTCGCCAAGGGCGTGCGAATCGTGCCGGGTCAGCGCCACATTTCCTACATTCACACACCCATGCGCTACATTTGGCACCAAATGCCCGCATATGTTCCGCATGTGCCAGGCCGGGGTCTCCTCAGGGTCGCGGCACGGATGGGTGTCGTGCCGCTCCGGAAGTGGGACGTTGCCACGAGTGCCCGACCGTCGACGTTGGTTGCGAATTCTCGGCATGTAGCAGGCCTAATCGAGGAGGTTTGGGGCCGCACGGCTTTGGTGATTCACCCACCGGTGGATGTCGGTTTTTTTGGTGACGCACCGGAACAACCGCGGAGCGGCTACCTCGCCGTCAGTGCCCTGGTGCCATACAAGCGCGTCGACTTGGCGGTTAGGGTGTGCACGGGCCTGGGCTTGTCGCTTACCGTTGTCGGGGACGGGCCAGAGCTCCGGCGGTTGCGGCGCATGGCCGGTCCCAGCATCCGCTTCCTTGGTGCCTTGAGGGCCACCGAGTTGCGGGACGAATACGCCAAGGCCAGAGCCCTGTTGTTTTGTGGCGTTGAGGACTTCGGCATGGTCATGGTTGAGTCCCTGGCTGCGGGATGCCCCGTGGTGGCCTTGGGGCATGGGGGGGCACTGGAGATCGTTTCCCATGAGGCCGGGGTGCTGTTTCTCGAACAAACCGAAGTGGCCCTAGGGGATGCGATTGCTCGCTTCGAGGGTCGACAATTCGATCCTGCCCAGGTCAAACGGCAATCCCATCTCTTCTCTCGGGAACGTTTTGTGCGTTCATTGGGACAACTGATTTACTCATGATTCTCAAATGGTACGAGAGCCCAAGGCGCGTGGGAAAGCTTTGCGTAACTGTGACAGACATGTCGCATCTTTGTCCCCCGAAACCAAGTGACGCTGGACGCGACTGCCGGGCACATGTTATCTGCATGAAAATACTTCTTTTTTTGTCCTTGTCATAGCACCGTTCGAGGTGTGATTATTGCATGCGGCTGTGCGGGACTCGATGTTGAAGCGCAACCACAGGTTTTTCCAATCTGCACAGGTGATACGAGACTCACTGTTGGTTGGCTGTGCGTTTTTCATCGCCCACCATGTTCGTTTCTCCTTCCCCAATCTTTTGCCCTTCGGCACGGTATCACCGGAACAGGAAACCTTCTGGGTGGGGATGATGGCGGTCATTTTGTGGCCCGCCATCGGATGGATGAGTGGTCTTTATGTGAGTCGGAGGTCACGCTCCATAGCCGCTGAAGTGTTCGACGTCATTAGGGTTTCCATTGTTGCCTTCGTCGTGTTGGTTACCTTGACCTACTACATTCGCGACGAGCGTTTTTCCCGTGGCACTTTGCTTTTGTGGACAGGATTCTCCTCGGTTGCCGTGGGGGCGTCTCGAGCCGCATTACGCATTTTTTTGCGGAAACTGCGGTTTCGCGGCTACAACCTTCGCCATGTCGTGATTGTGGGGGTGGGCAACACCGCCAGGCGAGTGTGGTCCACCATTCGTGAGCAGCAGCGCCTTGGATTGCGCCTGCGCGGTTTTGTCGCCCTCGACGAGGACCAAGCGCTCGTGGGGGAAAAGGTGGACGGTGTTCCCGTGCTTGGGACAGTCCGGCAGTTGCGGGAGCTGGTGCAGGGGACAGACCAGGTGCTGGTGGCTCTGTCAATTGAAAAACTTGGCGCTCTCAAAGAAATCATGGGGATCTTGTCCCAGGAGCCGGTGGACGTCCGGTTGGTGCCCGACTTTTACCAATACGCCACCCTTTACGGTAGCATTGACGAGCTCGCCGGATTGCCGATTATCAACCTGCAGGCGACGCCATTGATGGGTTGGGGGTTCGTGACCAAGCGGCTGTTTGACATCGTCGTTTCAGGCATTGGACTGGTGCTATTGGCACCCGTTTTGGCGGTTGTCACCTTGTGGGTTCGCCTTGCCAGCGGTGGGCCGGTTCTCTATCGCCAGGAACGGGTAGGGATGGACGGCAAGCCCTTCGACATGTTCAAGTTTCGCACCATGAGGCTCGACGCCGAGACCGACGGTGCCCATAGGGCCGTTCCCGGCGACCCTCGGTGTACCCGCGAGGGAGTTTGGTTGCGGCGTCTCTCTCTCGACGAGCTTCCGCAGCTTTGGAACGTGTTTAGGGGCGACATGAGTTTGGTCGGCCCGCGGCCGGAACGACCTTGTTTTATAGAGGATTTCAAACGGGAAATCCCGCGCTACGGACTGCGCCACAAGATCAAAGCCGGTATTACAGGTTGGGCCCAGGTCAACGGTATGCGCGGTAACACGAGCGTCGAAAAAAGGATCGAGCTCGATTTGTACTATATTGAGAATTGGTCGTTGTCTTTGGACATCAAGATTCTGATTCGCACCGTGCTCGGCGGGTTCCTCTCCCCGAACGCTTACTAAAACCAACGTTGGTTTAGGATACACGATTTGCTAAGTTGCCGCCGCCGGGTTTCTGGCATGAGGTGAGAATACCATGACCGTTCCATTTCTCGATTTGCCGCGAATGCACCAACCTCTCCTCGATGAGATCGACGCTGCGATTTCGGGGCTCATTGCCGAAGCACGTTTCATTGGCGGCCCCGCGATCACCGCATTCGAACAAGCCTTCGCGCGCACCTGCGACGTCAAAGGGTGCGTGGGAGTCGGGAACGGCACGGACGCACTGACCTTGGCGCTCAAAGTGCTTGGCATTGGCCCGGGTGATGAAGTGGTCGTTCCCGCGCACACTTTTATTGCCACCGCTGAAGCGGTTAGCAATGTTGGGGCGACGCCGCGGTTCGTCGACATCGACGAGAAGACTTACACGCTGGATCCCAAGTGTTTGGCGGCGGTGGATACCACCAAGGTCAAGGCGGTGATGCCAGTGCATCTCTATGGGCAACCCGCTGACCTCGATCCAATCATGACGATGTCAAAGAAGCACGGCTGGCGGGTGATCGAAGACTGTGCCCAGGCGCATGCGGCACGGTATGGCGAGCGCACCGCCGGCAGCATGGGAGATCTTGCTGGCTTCTCGTTCTACCCGGGCAAGAATCTCGGCGCCTTTGGCGATGGTGGCGCAGTGGTCGGCAACGACCTCGAGCTGCTCGACCGTTTGCGTCGAGTCGCCGATCATGGACGTCAGACCAAACAGGCACATGGCGAGATAGGATTGAACAGCCGCCTCGACTCGATTCAGGCGGCGGTCCTCGGCATCAAGCTCAAACATCTCGACGACTGGAATCGCCGTCGCGCCAGAGCTGCTTCTTGGTACGACGAACGGCTGGCCGGTATCAGTGGCCTGACCGTACCGTACAGGGCGGCAGGTCGGACTCACATCTACCACCTCTATGTTGTTCTGGTTCCCGACCGCAACGCGTTGCAAAGCGCTCTCAATGAGGTTGGCATTCAATCGGGTATTCACTACGCAATACCGCTGCACTTACAACCTGCCTACGCCCATCTCGGCTACGCTGCCGGCGATTTCCCGGTGTCGGAGCGAGTGACGGCGACATGCTTGAGCCTGCCAATGTTCCCAGACCTTGAGGAAGCGCAAGTCGATCAGGTAGCCACCGCCATTCGTGATCACATGCGGGCAGGGGGCTGAATCATGGCCAGAATAGCGGTTGTTGGCGCCGGATACTGGGGCCCGAACCTCGTTCGCAACTTTTACGCCCACGAGAGTTGCGGCGAACTGTGGGTGTGCGAACAGGATCAACAGCGATTAGAACGAGTGCGGTCCCGTTTTCCTGGAATCCACTACACCCGAAGTTTTGATGAGATCATCGATTCGGACTTGGACGGAGTGGTGGTGGCCACAACGGTTGGCACTCACTATGAGTTGGCGAAGCGCGCCCTCGAAGCAGGCAAACATGTCTTCGTGGAGAAACCCCTTGCCGTGTCGGTGAAGAAGGCCGAGGAACTCGTTGATCTTGCCGCCAAGAAAGGTAAGACCCTGATGGTGGGACACACCTTTGAGTACAGCCCTCCGGTGCTCAAGGTGAAAGAGCTCATCGACACGGGAGAGCTCGGGCGCATCTTCTTTGTCTCGAGCATGCGGGTGAACCTCGGCCTGCATCAGAAAGATGTCTCGGTTATTTGGGATTTGGCACCACACGACTTTTCGATACTGTTCTGCTGGCTCGGCGAAGTACCCACCTCGATTTCAACAACGGGCAATGCTTTCGTCCAAAAGGGGATCCCTGACGTCGCGTTCATCTCTGCAAGATTCCCCTCCGGGACGATAGCCCACCTTGAGGTCAGCTGGCTCGCGCCGTCCAAGCTGCGTCGCACGGCCATCGTGGGCGATAAGAAGATGGCGGTTTACGACGACACCGAGGCCACCGAGAAGGTCAAGATCTTCGATCGTGGCGTCGACTTCAAATACCCGGAAACCTTTGGCGAGTATCAGCTCTCCTACCGCACCGGTGATATCCTCAGCCCAAAGCTTGCGCAACACGAGCCTTTGGCAATGGAGACACTCGAGTTCCTGCGGGCCATTGACGAAGGCATCGTACCGAGGTCCGACGGCGAATCGGGCCTGCGCGTGGTGCGCGCCCTGGATGCAGCCCAAAGGAGCATGGAGGCGGGCGGCAGCCCAGTCCAACTCTAACCAAGGACGTCGGTCGCTGCACGGGCCGTCGAGCTCAGTCATGCGCGAGAGGAACCTCTACCAGCAAAAGCTCGTCCTGCTCGTGTTGGACGTACTTGCGTTCTTCGGCGCGCTGCACCTGGCTATCTGGTTGCGTTATTCTGCCAACCTTCCGTTCTCCAAAGCGGGTTCGGCACCCTGGGAGCAAATCCTCCAGGCCTTTCCTTTTGTGGCGTTGGTGTGGCTTACGGTGAGCGCCGCATTCGGTAGCTATCGCATTCGCCAGTCAGCCTTTCAGGAGAGCTCCGCGGTGGTGCGGGCGACCCTTGTTACGTTTTTGGCGGTGTTGTCTGCGACCTTCTTTTATCGGGGGTTTAGCTACTCACGCGGCATGATCGGTTTCTTCATTCCGTTGGTGTTGGTCGCGGTCATGGCTGCCCGCATCGGTTTTCGTGCCCTGCGCCGCCGGGCATTGCGTCGGTTCGCCGGCCGTGACCGTATTGCCATACTGGGACAGAGTCGCATTGGCACGAGCCTTATCCAGGGTCTCCTGCGCGATGCTGACTACCATGAGGTCGTCGGCTTCATCGAGATTGATACTGCCCAACGGGAGGATGCTGCCGGAGATTCGACCCCCTGGTCTGTTGGTGAGCAGGTGCTGCGGCGTCTAGGCCACGTGAGCGACATCGAGGAGCTCTGCAGCAGGGATGCATTTGACTCAATCATCTTGGTTGACCGCAAGCTCGCCGAAGCCACAATGCTCGACACCATTGACGCCTGTCTGCGGCATCAGGTGTCATGGAGCATGATCCCGGCGGTCCACGAGCTGCTCTTGGACCGGGCTCGTGTCGACCTCATCGAGGGCATTCCGCTGGTAGGAATGCGCTGCAGCAATATCGTCGGATTCAACTGGATGCTCAAACGTGTGACAGACGTTGTCGTCTCAGTGCTCGCCATCATCATGGTGGCACCCTTGATGTTGTTGGTTGCCATTGGCATCAAGCTCAGCTCCCCTGGGCCGGTTTTTTACATGCATGAGCGGGTGGGGCACCGCGGCAAGACATTCCCATTTCTCAAGTTTCGTTCGATGCATACGGGAAATGACGATGCCATCCACCGTGAGTACACCCGCAAATGGATCGAGAACAACGAAGCGCACACACATGAGGGCGACAAAGAGGTCCACAAGATTGTCAACGACCCGCGGGTGTTTCGTCTCGGTCGTTTCATTCGCAGGTACTCCATCGATGAGCTGCCACAGCTATTCAACGTTCTGCGGGGCGAGATGTCACTGATCGGTCCACGCCCGGCCATTCCCTACGAAGTCGACGTCTATCGCGAATGGCATCGCCGCCGTTTCGAGGCACCGCCTGGCATCACGGGTCTGTGGCAGGTGTCTGGGCGCAATCGTTTGTCATTCGAGGAGATGATCAAGCTCGATATTGATTACCTTGAGAACTGGTCGCTTCTATTGGACCTGCGCATCCTGGTGCGAACTGTGCGCGTCGTGTTGTTCGAGCACGCGTTCTGATTCCCCGACGGGTTGTCGTAACCTCGCGAAACCACGGGACTACGGAGCTTTGTTCTTCCCCACCCGCTGAAGCCGGTGTCCGTCGCGGAAATCGAGCGCTTGCAGGAATGCCACCAGGGATTCTAAATCATCATTGTTCAGCTCGTAGGCGGGCATTTCGTTCCAAGCGCTGAGAGTCTGGGGATTGGAGATGGCGCGACTTAGCCATTCTCTGTCCCTGCCTTTGGCAACTACGTTCGACAAGTCAGGTCCACTCCGCCGTCCGCCTCGACCCAAAATAGTGTGACAGTAACTGCATTCCTCGTGGACGAAAACGTTCAGTCCCTTTGACTCGGCGGCTGTGAGCACTCGTTTGGGCACGACGACCTCTTGGCCGTATGATCTCGCCCCGTCGAAGCCCATGAGCGTCAGAAAAATGAGCGCCATCAGCCCCGTGACCCCCAGCGCGACGGGGACGGGTCTCTTGCCCGGCTGGTGATGGGTGTTCTTTTCGAGGAACGGCACGGCAATGACAATGCATAGACCGCCGATCGGGATGAGCACGGTGCCAATGACTTCCAGGGGACCCGAGAAGTACGTCAACAGTTGAAACAACCACATGTAGTACCATTCGGGACGGGGCAGGTAGCTCGGGTCGATGGTGCCCGCCACATTCTCTCTCGAGACGCCGAGCAAGTAGGCCAGGGCAAATACAGCGGCCAACAAGACGGCAAAGATGGTCGAGCTTTTTTGCATATGCTCGGGAAAGAAAGCGTAGGGCCGCTTCATCTCTTCGGGCCGCACCCGGTCTGAGACCGAGAGGCCGTGGACGCGCACGAGGTAGATGTGGGCGGCAATGAGCCCGATGAACAGTGCCGGCAGCACCAACATGTGGATGGAGTAGAAGCGGGTCAGGGTCAACCCAGACACTTCCGCTCCACCCTTGAACAGACGCGTGACCCACTCACCGATCCAAGGTACGTCACCTGCTGCGTGGGTACCCACCACCGTGGCCCAG
>Ga0156400_1211_pt1 | contig 38321 bp, 30 predicted proteins | sample RifOxyA3_FD_108044 | JGI IMG/M metagenome (GOLD analysis project Ga0156400, IMG submission 108044) | Deltaproteobacteria bacterium RIFOXYA12_FULL_58_15
ACCACCCGTGTCTTGGATGAGAACGCCGCACAGCGGGTCCAAGGCAATCAGGGCGATGACGTCCCTGATTTCGTCGTTGGTGAGGACTCCTTTGGCCGCCTTCATGAACGGCTTTGTTTCCACCACGGTCATCATTTGAGCCATTTTTACACCATTGGTGTGCTTTGTCGATAAATACACCAATGGTGTTTTTATTGGGGCGAACCATGTGAAGATTTAGAGCAATGGCTCGACGATGCGTTGGCCGACCCGTCGAGTTGAAATTCACGACTGTTCGCGGCTACGACCACCGCCGAACTTGAAGGGCAAATCGTTTCTGTACAACCCGGACGCTTTCGCACCCCGGCCCCCCTCGGATCTCCGCAAGAAACGCGCTATAAAGCTCGCTCAACCGCCCATGCCCAGAACCCATGCTTTTTGGAGGTCTCATGCAGAAGGCGCTCATTACTGGAATCACCGGCCAAGACGGGTCGTACTTGGCGGAGTTTTTGCTCGACAAGGGTTATGAAGTTCACGGCATCATACGGCGATCGGCGAGTTTCAACACGGAGAGGATTGACCACCTTTATAGAGATCCCCATGACACCGCGGCGCGGTTGTTTTTGCATTATGGGGATTTGGCCGATGGGACGGGGTTGCGGCGGATTCTCGAGAAGGTTGGGCCCGACGAGATCTACAACCTCGGGGCGCAGTCCCATGTGAAGGTGTCCTTTGAGCAGCCGGAGTATACGGCGGATGTTGTGGGGGTTGGAACCTTGCGGCTGTTGGAGGTTGTGCGCGACCATATCGATGGCCATGGGTCGGGCAAGGGCAAGGGCAAGGCCAAGGTGGTGCGGGTCTATCAGGCCGGATCTTCGGAGATGTATGGGGCGACTGCGCCGCCGCAGAACGAAGACAGTCCGTTTTATCCGCGCAGTCCGTATGCGGTCAGTAAGGTTGCGGCCCACTTCTATGGCGTCAATTATCGTGAGGCCTATGGCATGTTTGTCGCCAATGGGATTCTGTTCAATCATGAGTCGCCCCGGCGCGGGGAGACGTTTGTGACGCGCAAGATCACGCGGGCGGCGACCCGCATCAAGCTTGGCCTGCAGAGCAAGATGTTTCTTGGCAATCTCGAGGCGCGGCGCGACTGGGGGTTTGCCGGGGATTATGTCGAAGCCATGTGGCGGATGTTGCAGCACCCGACCCCCGAGACGTTTGTCGTGGCGACGGGGGAGTCGCACAGTGTGCGCGAGTTTGTGCAAGCGGTGTTTGGCAAACTGGGGCTCGATTGGCAGAAACATGTTGAGATTGATCCACGCTATTTTCGGCCAACCGAAGTTGATGATCTGCAGGGCGATGCAACCAAGGCTCGTGAGCTTCTTGGGTGGCAGCCCCGGACGACGTTTGCCGAGCTGGTCGACATGATGGTCGAAGCGGATCTGGAATTGGCGCGACAAGAGAAGACCTTGAAAGACGCCGGCCACCATGTGCCGCGTCGCGGGCGGGCCAATGACTGATCGAATGATTGCGAGTAGCAAGATTTGTGTGGCGGGCTACAAAGGGCTGGTGGGCTCTGCCATCGTTCGCAGACTTCGGAGCGGCGGGTTTGCCAATCTCTTGCTGATTGATCGGGGGGAGGTCGATCTCACCGATCAGCGGGCAGTGCGCGAGCTGTTTGCCCGCGAGAAACCGGAATACGTGTTTCTTGCCGCGGCGCGAGTCGGTGGGATACTGGCCAACTCCACCCATCCCGCAGATTTCATTCGCGACAACCTGTTGATTCAGACCCATGTGATCGACGCTGCCCACACCCATGGGGTGACCAAGCTCCTTTTTCTCGGTTCGTCGTGCATCTATCCCAAGGATGCGCCACAGCCGATGAAGGAAGAGCATCTGCTCACCGGTCCTTTGGAGCCCACCAACGAGTGGTATGCCATCGCCAAAATTGCCGGCATCAAGTTGGTCCAGGCCCTGCGCAAGCAACATGGCTTCTGTGGTATTTCGCTGATGCCGACCAATTTGTATGGCCCCGGTGACAACTTCGACGTCACCTCTTCCCATGTGCTGCCGGCGCTTCTGCGTCGTTTCGACGACGCCAAACGGGCAGGGGCAAGTGAGCTCGTGGTGTGGGGGACCGGGGCGCCTCGGCGCGAGTTTCTGCACGTCGACGATCTGGCCGATGCGGCGGTGTTCCTCATGCAGCAATACGATGACGAGGAGATCATCAATGTCGGGGTCGGTGAGGACCTGAGCATCGCCGAGTTGGCGGGGCTCGTGCGCGAGGTGGTTGGCTTTTCGGGCGAGATTGCCTTTGACATCACCAAGCCCGATGGGACCCCACGCAAGCTCCTCGATGTTTCGCGTCTGCATGCCCAGGGGTGGACAGCCAAGATTGCTCTTGCCGATGGCGTCGCCTCCACCTACCAGTGGTACCTCGAGAATGTTGCCCAAATGCGGGGATAAGGTGGGCGACGGTCATGGGCAGGTCACTGTCCCATTGATCGAAGAGCTGCACCGTCTCGGAGACGACATCACCAGAAATAGAAGGGTGCCAAGTCGGCGTGACAGTCTTTCCGCCAAAAGGCGACGACTCGGCAAAGGCAAGGCGTGTGGCAGGGATCGGCGGTTTCTCCACCGTGATGGTCGGTCCGAGGAAGTCCTGCTGTCCGGGCCCACCGAGACTCTCCCAGTCGTGCCCAAGGATGGAGTCCTCATCGATAACGTCGAGCCGCAGAGTGCCATCGCCGTCGCCGGTGTTGACCGTGACGGCGTATGCATCGCCTGAGCCGGAAACATTTGTGATCGCAGCCCCCACGATGCCCGTCGCGGTGAGCCCCATGTCGCTGAGATCGGTGTTCGTGACCGGCTCGTCGAAATGGATGGTGAACGTGGTGGCCGCAGCGGACACGGCGCGACTTCCTCTGGGACAGAAGAGAAGCGTACTCGGCCGCAGCCGGCCAACAACAGCACTGCCATGCATCCAGAACGCATCTTCCTGCCTTTATGGCCCAATCGGTCGATTTGAGAAACCCAATTCTACAGCCCGGTTCGGCGACACGCAGCCCGCGCCACCATCGGCACCATCGGCCCGGTTCCTGCCTGCCGCACAAGAACGGCCGGCTCGCCCCGCTGAAACGGGCGTAGGTATGGAGGAGCACAAGGTTCCGCTCCACTCGTTTGCCGTTGATCGCGAATAATCCACCATCTATAAATGTCAACGCCCCGTCCACCGGGGTTGTGAGGTTTCTTGCGGGTGGCTGGGTGGGGAACGTCGCTTGGAGAATTGGCTCACTCGAGGATCAGATAACCAGGAGGTCATCGTGAAGATCCCGTTGCTTCTTGCGTTGCTGCTCGCTTCTACTCCAGCGAGTGCCGCGACCAAAATCACCAAGAGCGACTTTCAGCGCCTATCAGCGCGTTCGCTCAACATCGTCAATTACTTTCAAAGTGTGCACACCTTCGACGCGCATGGGATCTTTGATCTCGATTATCGTGTTTCCACCGGATTTCTGGTGCCAACGACCACCGGGGAGATCGCCGTCGATAGCTTCAACGCCAAACTGCTTGGCTATTTCCCCGTGTTCTACGGTGACAGCTGGGGAGTGAATGTGTTCTTTGGTGCCGAAGTCGTCGGTATGGGTGAGGCCGGTGAGTTTCGTCCGTGGGTCCTTGGGGGCGACGATGACGATATCGATTTTCGGGTCAACACCGGTCAGAACATACTTGGCGCTGACTTCTCCGTCCTCAATCGTCGCCTACACTATACTTTGGCGACCATCGGCACGGTGGCCTACGGTCTTGGGGCGGGCGATGACTTCGAACCGACCCTGAAGACGCCCGGCATCAGTGTCATCCCAGGCACCGGAGAGAGCGCCGATGCTGAGATTCGGCGCTCGTGGCATACGATTACTTACGATCAATACCGCTTCACATTTCTCACCGACGAAGGACTGTTGAGCGCCCCAGACTATCTCAGCATTGGGCTCGACCAGGTCACGCCGGTGGTGGCCGGCCTCACGGGTTACGAGATGCCGTTTAGGCTCTCGACCTCCTTCAATTTCTACAGCGCCGGCGCCAATGTTTTCAACACAGATTCGTCGAGCTTCGCGCACGCCATCTACGCAACGCGCATCCTCGAGCACCTCGCCACGTTCGTCGAGTACTCTATTGTTCCATTTCAACTCAACGAGGCGCGCCTCGAGGCCAATATCAACATTGGTTTCGGCGACGAAGGCGTTACCATCACCGGCGCGACCCTGGATACCTCGGGGGAGCGACTTCGCGGCGAGAAATTGCAGATGCTCAACGTAGGTGGTTCGCTACGGGCCTCCGCCTACCGGACAGTCGTTGGTGAGGTTCTGTTTGGTGGCCTCGGTCAGGCATTCGCCAATCTCGCCATTTTGGATGATGGCAACTCGCGGTTTCACGACTTCTTCTTTGTGATGGAATACGGTCGCCAGTACTCGGAGACGGCTCGACAACTGTTTGGCTTCGCCGGCGAGAACACCTACCGCCTCAAGATTCTCTACCGCTACACCATCCCACAAGGTTGAGTTAGCGCTTTGAGGTCCGTCGTTCAGGTTTCAGGTCGACGGTGCCGGCAAAGTTGGCGCCGGCAAAACCGGGACACCGTCTTGCGTTTCACACCGTCAGAACGTCGGTTTGAGAGAAGTCATTGCCTTTGTAGAGAAGGGGCTCCCCCGTGCGCATCGCCAGTGCATAGGCACAACAATCGCCGAGGTTGAGGGCCGCGGGGTGACGCCCCTTGCCAAATCGTTCGTAGGCTTTGCGTGCCAAGGAGACTTGCTCGCAATCCATGCCGACCTGTTCAATGCGACCTTGGTGCAATAACAGGTCGAGCTCACGGGCACCGGATGGCCCCTTTTTGGCGACAATCACAACGCCACACTCGAGCTCCGCAAATGCCGCGATGAGTCGTTTGGAATCACCGGCGATGGCTTCGATGAATTCGTCTGCTCGGGGTTCACCGAGGAGAATGGCAAGAATCGCAGAAGTGTCGATGACCATTCAGTCCCCAAACGTACCGTCTCGATTGTACCCCAGGATTTCATCGGTTGGGCGAGAATCCAAATCGGGCAAATCGCTGCAGCGCAGCGAAATCTCTTTGAGGGCATCCACCACATCAGGCACACGACGCTGCCCATTGATTCGCTCCAACCGCTCTTTCAATGCGACAATGACCGCACGCGTCATGGTTTCACCCGTCCGTTTGGCCACCTCCGCAGCCAATTGCTCAGCCTCGATGTTCTTGATGCTCAACCCCATGATGCAAACCACCTATATGGGTAGAATGAACCATTATTGCTCTGTCGTCAATGCGGTTGTTGGGCAAGTTTGGAAAGTTTGGAAAGTTTGGGAAGGTTCCGACGCCGACACGGAGAAACCCACGACACACAGGTCGCGGGAGGCCGTGGGTCAGCAAGCGCCGTCTCCCGAACCTCCGATGCAGAGGCACCCAAAGCTATACTGACGATACATAGAGTGATATCCATTCTCGTAGCACAGCCCTCCCCAATCACAACTTTGATCGTAGTATATCGTGTAGCAGGGGTTTGCTTTCAATTGGTCCACAATTGACGAATCGCCGTCTTCGAGTTCCATTGTTTCGAAGTCGTCGATTGTTCCCTCGGAGCCGCATCCCACGAGCGCCATTCCGAGTCCTAATGTAACGAGAACCACGAGCTGCCTAATTTCCATAAAGTCTCCTGTTTGTTGTCCGCTGTCCTATTTGCGATGGTGTAAGCACGATGTATGCCAGAGACGAAAAGTCTTCTCCGCCCAGGATTCGTTATCTTTTTTTGTTCTTCGTCATGGCACCCAGGAACAACAGGGCTCCACCAGGGAACAACAGCGTTCCACGGCCCTTGAGGGTCAAGTCCGACTGCTGCTCGAATCTTACGAGCAAGCAAAAAGGATACGACAAGCTCGTATGGCTGCGCGGCAAAGCCCTTTTGTCATATGGTCTTTGTCATATGGCTTTTGTTGACCATTGATGAGTTGGCACGGAATCTGGACGAGCCGCTCACAGTGGCCACCCACGATGCACAACTTGCCCGCGCAGCCCTGGCCTCGGGCCTCGACGTTGTAGGGGTTTGAACCGGTATAAAACGGTTTGAACTGGATATCTCTGTAGCTCCATTTGCGAGCCGACCTAAGTCGTGACGCGTTGCCGTTCACCCACCCGTGCTTAATTTCGCCTCAGAATGAATCCGACGCTAGCACCATCTTTGTCACGGTCGGAGACGGTCCGTGATCGTTCATCTGCTCTTTCATTTTTCGCGCGTACCTGCTTCTCTGTTTCATCTCGAAGCCACGGACGACCTCAGGTTCCCGTTCGCGATGGGCATGGATGTTTCTGGCACGGATGAAGTTGCCGGCTGCCCGAATCAACGTGAAGGGAAGCCGAATCAAGTAGAGACCTAGGTTATCAACGATGATCTGCAGGGCTCCGATCAAAATGTTGCCGGTGCCAGTGGAGCGCAACTCCTTGTTCTTGCCCTTCGCGACGACGCTCGCCGACACTTCAGCCGCACCCAACCCCATGCGGTGCCAACCGCCAAAAGGAGTGATCGCTATGAGGGAGCTGAGGGCGCGCTCGAGGACCCAGCCCGTCGCTTTTTTGGGGTTGCCAGTTTTGTTGGGGGCGACGTCAACACGCAGGCAGATGTCGGGTTTGTCTTGGTCCCAGACGTTGTATCCATCCTGTGTTTCGTAGGTATCGCGAAGCTCGAGATGCAACCTGTGCATCATCGGCATGCGAAACTGTTTGCCGTGTGCGCCGCTTTTCTTCTCTACGACCAGGCGCACTTCTGGAATACCGTGGTCTCGCGCGTATTGGGCTATGACGTCGTGGACGGCGCTGTCGATCTGTGACGAAGTGTCAACGTTGTCTTTGAGGGCAGATGTACCTTCCATGACTCATTCCTTGGCTTTGATGTGAACAATCTTGCCCTTGTGGCCATTGAATCCGAGGCCGGGATGTATCAGCTTGCCATCGGCATCGAAGGCAATCTGATTGTGATAGTTGGAATAGGACGAGTGAGAAGGTGCCCACACATCTGCTTTGCAGCCAAAGCTCTTCCATACGCTGGTTGCCAGATTCAGTGGGAGAGGAAGGTGGCCACCAAAACCTGTGGAACAACTCTGCAGGATGATGTTTGCGCCTGGGACGACAAAACGGTCAACCCCCGCCAACTTGAGACGGAAGATGTCGCCCGCGTCAAACTTGGAACGGTCGGTGAGCCCGAAACCAAAGACTCCGGGACTCACCTGCATGCCGGTGGGCATGCCGTGCGCGCCAATGATCACGAGGTCGGCCGGGTTTTTGCCGCCGTGACTCGCTTCCTTGAGTGCTCTTTCTATGTCTCTGTCTGACTCCATCTCGTAGAACAACACGAAAAATCCAGCTCCGATCAGCGGTGCGATTGGCGTGCTGTTGAAGGCACCGTTGTGATCGGAGGTCGGAAACAAAACGACTGCTGTTTTACGGCCCCGTGGTGCGCCTGGGGTCTCCGTACGCAACGAGTATCGATTGAGGGTGAGCTCTTCCCGCTCGAGCTCGTTGATGTATCGACTCTCGACCTTGGGGGCACAATCACGAAAGGCTTGCAGTGTGGCGAACGCCGACGGAACCTTGCGTACGGCATCCTCGGCAAACAGATCCAGCAAAACGGGGGCGGTTGCGCAACGAGCAATCAAAGAGATGTCTTCTTTGAGCTCGGGACAATCGTTCAGCAACTGAGAGACGTCCTTCTTGGGGGCATTGGTGCCGTGGAAGTGAATGAACAGTCGTGCGGCCTCGACATTGAGATGGCCGTAATAGTAGGCATAGGGCGATACGCCACGCCGGGCCAGCTCTGTCACGGTGTGCTCGTTCAGTTGTTGGGAGCCCAGAAAGACGCTCGCCGTCCCCGAGTCCATCTTTTTGACCCTAGCGGCCAAGAGGTCGAACTCTTTGGTGGTCCACTTCGAAGAGTCGAAAAAGTTGGTGACTCTGGTGATGGTGTCATAGTTGTGGTCCGGATGCAAAACGTGGTGGGCTGCCGCACAAATGACAGCTTCGTTGAACGCGCGGGCGAGCGGAGCGTTTGGCCGGCCTCCGTCGCTTTCGGTGACACCGATTGCGGCACCGACCTGGGTATTTGACTCACCATAGAGAGCGAGAAATTCTTCTCGGGACACTGCGCCGTCGTAGTTGGTGTCTACCTGAGCAAAGGTCTCGCCTGCACGTTGTTGCTCGTTTGGCTCGGTTAGTCCATTGCCATCGAAATCGGCGGCACCTACGATGTCCTTGCGTCGGATGGGTTCGATCGAGGCCATGGCATCGTTATCGGGCAAATTTGAGCTCTGGTGCTCGAAAGGATTGACCTGACTCCGCCGCGAATTGGACCTGGTTCTGCAACTCATCCGATGTCCGATGTCCGGGGACTGCATTGGATGCGGGATGACAACACTTCATGGGGAGTGTAGATTCTCGCCCGTGCGACAGATCTGGTTATTGCCCCTCCCCGCGTTGTTCTGTTTCCCGCTGTTCGGTTTCACGCTGTCTTGTTCCCCTAAGCTGGAGGTCGATCCCAGCGCGCAGGTGAGCTGCGCAAGAGATGGGCTGCAATTATTATGCATACAAACATTATGTTGCACAGCATAATGTTTATCTTTATAGTATGTGGATGGACTTTCTGGACCGCCTTGATGAGCTGCGCCGACTCGACTCCCTTTGCGACGCCAAAGAGGGTGGCTTGGCTGTTATCTACGGACGGCGGCGCATCGGCAAGAGCCGCCTTCTCGTCAAGTGGGTGAACAAACACAGCGGGGTTTACTTCGTGGCCGATCAGTCAGCGGCTGCACTTCAGAGGCGGTACCTGGCAACCTGCCTCGGCGGGGTGCTCACGGGCATCGACTCAGTTGAGTACCCGACATGGCGGGTACTTTTCGACCGCATTGCCCAAGACTCCAAGAGCGTAGGTTGGCGTGGTCCTGTGGTTCTCGATGAGCTGCCCTATCTGGTTCTTGTCTCGCCCGAGCTTCCAAGTGTGTTGCAGCAGTGGCTCGATGGTCCCGCAAAAAAATGTGGGATGGCTGTGGCCATTGCCGGCTCGAGTCAACGGATGATGCAAGGTCTTGTCCTCAACCATGATGCGCCTCTCTTCGGTCGAGCCGCAGAACTGTTCGAGATTGGGCCTCTGCCGCCTAAGTTCTTGGATGCGCCCTTTTCACCCTGGAGCCCGTACCATGCCTTGGAGCTTTACGCTGCATGGGGAGGCGTTCCCCGGTATTGGGAGTTGGCGCAACGGCTCGGCGGGAACGTTCTCGATCAAATCACTTCCCTGGTCCTAGATCCGGTGGGCCCCCTGCATCGGGAACCGGACCGCCTGCTCCTCGAAGAGCTGCCCCCTGCTGTGGAGATGCGCCCCATTCTCGACGCAATAGGTGGCGGCGCGCATCGAGTGTCGGAGATCGCCGGACGGGTTGGCAGGCCAGCAACTTCACTTTCCCGGGCGTTGGAGCGACTCGTCTCCATGGGGCTGGTTCGGCGGGAAATTCCTTTTGCCGCATCGCCCAAAAATGGTCGGAAGAGCCTCTACAAAATGGCTGACCCGTTCTTTCGTCTCTGGTTTAGGGTCGTAGCCCCCTATCGTTCTCAGCTCGCCGCGGGATCCGCACAGACCCGCCGGCAACTTCTAGAGAAGCATTGGCCCTTATTGGTCGCAGCGACGTGGGAGGATACATGCCGGTCCGCCGTTTGCAGCCAACGCCCTAAGAGTGGACTTGGCAGACTTGGACCGTGGGGGCCTGCCGCACGTTGGTGGAACAAGAACGAGCCAGAATGGGACATCGTCGCAGTTTCAACAAAGGGCGACCGGTTGCTCTTGGGTGAGGCCAAGGCACACTCCCGACCGATGACCAAGTCGGCCGTAGAAAAAGAGGCGCGAGCTCTGTTGGCAAAACCACTCCCCTCCATTTCCGAAATCAAATTGGAGGTTGTCCGCGCGTTGTTCATCCCCACAATTGCCAAGAATGCCCCACGCCGCCACGAAGGTGTCGTTGTCGTCACGGGGGACGACATTCTGGCCTAGGCGGCTGGCCACAAATCGATGCGATGATGTAGCCATCACTCGAGTTGTCCGGGAGCCTTCATGGTCGACTATTCCCGTCTCATAACCGTTGTCGTCGTCATGGTCGGGATCTGTGCCGTGGGTGGCCTCGTGTTGGCCGCGCCGCTTTGGCAGCGCTTACGTCGGCATATGGGTATCGGCGTCCTTGCTCCTCGACCGAGTCGATGGTGGTGTCACCTGCGGGCGACGCTCCTTGGTGCCATCGTCCTTATCGTTGGCATCGGCATGTATGGCCGATTCGTCGAGCCCTATTGGCCAGAGGTCGTTGAAATCGGTCTTACCAGCGATGAGCTCGGCAAAGGAGCTCTTCCAATTCGCATTGTCTTGCTGAGCGATCTTCATTCCGATCCTCAGACGCGATTGGAAGCGCGCCTGTCCGACCTGGTGGCGCCTCTCGAACCCGACCTCATCATCTTCGCCGGTGATGCGGTGAACTCAGAAGGTGGCCTACCTAACTTCCGCAAAGCCATGACCGGCCTTCGCAAGATTGCGCCCGTCTATGCGGTGCGTGGCAACTGGGAGGCGTGGTGGTTCTCCAAGGTCGATCTCTACCACCACACAGGCGTTCGGCTGCTCGATGGCAGCCGATCTGTGGACATCCGTGGAACCACGCTACATTTGGCAGGCTTTCCGGTTTACCCGTGGCGCAACCGTCCGGGTGGGGCGGCATACCAACGGGCTCTAGAACGCACCCTCCCTGAACACACAAAGGGTCCCGTGGTGTTCGTTCACCATTTCCCCGAAGTAGCGGCCGCCGCCCTGCTGCGGGGAGCCGACATCGCTCTTGCCGGCGACACCCATGGTGGCCAAATCGATTTACCCGGCATCGGCCCATTGGTTCGCATCAACCGCGCCGGCACCTTCTACCATTCGGGTCTGCATGAAATCGCCGACGGATGGTTGTACGTCAATCGCGGCACCGGCATGGAGGGCGGACATGCGCCGCGTGTACGGATCGGGTGTCGACCAGAGATCACCCTGATCACTCTCCGGCCACCGGATTGATGGTCCTACTCGGTTTGGAGAGAAATCTCAGGGATGGTCGCATTGTCCATTGGCATTGTCGCCCATACAACCTACCCGGCCACTCTCCCATATCCAGCATGTGTGAAACCCCCCAGCGCTCACTGATTGAAAGCTCCCTCCCCGGTCTACGGCTTGACCTTCGTCGTTGTTCCCCCAACACTCGAGATCATTGAATTGATAGTCATTCCCCCGCAGCATGCAGCTGTGATAGCCCCCAGCGGTGAGTGACCTCGCATCCGAGTACACTGTGGGACTGGATTGGCCATCTGAATCACTCCCCCAACAGTAGACCTCGCCATTCAAATAATAGATCGCACACGTGTGGTACCCGCCGGCACGAACCTCTGTGTAGTGTCCGATGTGATGCCCGGCTTGGCCTTGCTGGGAACAACCCCAACACTCAATATCCCAGTCGTAACCCTGTCCCGAGGGCCTGATACCGCAGGCGTGACAACCTCCTGCGCTGATTTGCAGGAACGTTCCCGAAAGGGGGTTGGCTTGACCCGAGCTGTTTAATCCCCAACATGCAACCGTGCCGTCTGTCTTCCGCCCGCAGGCGAAATAATCACCCGCACTCACCTGGTTGAACTCACCGGTCGGTGGACTGGATTGGCCATCGGAGTTGTCTCCCCAACAAGCGATGGTTCGATCTTCACGGAGTCCACAGGTGTACTTGTATCCTGCGCTGACTTCGACAAAAACTCCCGCAGGTGGACTGGATTCGCCCTTCCGATTATCCCCCCAACAGTCAAGACTGCCATCGAGGGCAATCCCGCAGGTGTGCATGTATCCCGCACTAACCTGTTCAAACAGTTTGTAGCAGGTTCCCCCAACTTCTAAATATCCGTTCAGACAGGTAGTGCAATCTTGCCCTGGATCCCAGCCGGGCAAGCATGTGCTGCAATTTTGGTCTGGATCCCAGTTACCCAGGCACTGCGTACAACCACTAGCGAGATCCCAGTTGTCCAGGCACTGGGTACATCCACTGCTTGGGTCCCAGTTCTCCAAACACTGGGTGCACCCACTGGCAAGATCCCAGTTGTCTAGACATGCATTGCAATCTTGGTCTGGATCCCAATTGTCCGCGCAAGTGTTGCAATTGTCAGCGTCATCCTGCCAGTTGTTTTTGCACACACTACAATCTTGATCCGGGTCCCAGTTGCCGAGACAGGCATTGCAATCTTGGTCTGGATCCCAATTGCCAATACAGGCATTGCAATCTTGATCCGGATCCCAGTGATCGGGACAAGTACTGCAATCGTCACCGTTGTCCTGCCAATGGTTGGTGCAGATATCGCAGTCAGCGTATGGGTCCCAATTTCCGGGGCACGTGCCGCAGTCGTCGTTGTTGTCCTGCCAGTGGTTGAGGCACTGGTTGCAGTCTAAGTTGAGATCCCAGTTGCCCAGGCAAGTATTGCAGTCGGTAGAAGCGTCCCAATTGCCCTGACAGGCATTGCAGTCCAAGGCGGCGTCCCAGTTGCCGGGACAGGTCCCACAATCATTGCCCTCGTCACTCCAACTGTTCTCGCATGTTTGGCACTCGGTTGTTTCATCTCGGTTACCCAAACAAGCATCACAACCGCTTTCGAGATCCCAACTGCCAACACACTCACATGCGTGGGTAGAGGTATTGCAGGTTTTGCGGACATGATTGCATTGCTCGTCCTGATAGCAGCCTGATGTGCATGTTGTGGTCAACGGGTCGCAGTAATTGAATCCACTGCAGCCTTCGACGGTGCAATCGACATCGTCTACACAGGTACCACTGCCGTCGCAATAATCGCCGTCTAAACAATCCCCGCAATCCAGGTCCGGGCCGCATTCGGTACCGTTGGGCCAAAGGCCGCAGGCGTAACCCCAATCATCGCAGGTCTTGGGGACACAGACTTCTTCACAGCGACCACTCGCGTTGTTGCAGCTGGTACCTTGGAGACAACTGCCGCATTCATCCCCCTGGCTGGTACAACCGTTGGGCACTGGTCCACAGTTTCTGTCGCCGCAATCAGGCGTGCAATCAATACAGTCGCTTTTGCAAGCGGCATTGTCTTCAGCGCAACCGCAGGCGCACACAGAAATCAGACCTTGGATGTTCGAGCAGCTATCCTGCCAATGCAGTTCACCGCCCGTGCACACCTGACGATCACGGCTGGTACAATTGTTGGCATCCTTCTGATCACAGGCACCAGAAAAGATGGTTGTGACAAAAGCAAGCGATATCAAAAGGCTATTATCGCGATTCATACGAGACCCTCCTGCCAACGAAACAAGTCATCCTACATCATGGAAGAGCAGTATTCTTGAAAAATGGACACCCATTCCCCTTAGAGAGGGGCGCGGCGGTCGGGAGTAAATAGAAAATCTAGAGCCCGATGTCGATTTATGGCGCTTTCAGATGACCTATCAATCCTCCACGCCGACCACGTGATACGGCAAGATCGGGTTCAAGGTCGGATTGTCGAGCCCAGCAATCAGCCCGTCTGGCAATAACGAGAGCCCTCGGTTGGACATCACCCGTCCAAATGGGCACAATGACAAGTATGGAAACCAGATGGGCGCGAATCACACTCGATCCACAAGTCATGGGCGGCAAGCCGTGCGTTCGCGGTCTCAGGGTGACGGTTGGGATGATTTTGGGCTTACTGGCTGCAGGGCACTCCGTGGAGGAGATCCTGCAGGCCTACCCGTACCTTGAAGCTGACGACATCCGCGATGCTCTCGCCTACGGTGCGTGGCGCACACAGGAACAGGAAACGCCACTCGCCCAGCCGTGAAGCTCCTCCTTGACATGAACCTGTCGCCACACAGGTGCGGCATCTTTGAGCAACACGGTGTCGCTCTTCCCCAACCGCACTGAAGCAAAGCCAAAGTACCACTTTTAGTACCATATTAATGTAACGCTCATGATTCGCTGTCTGTCCGTCTCCAGCGAGCATCCCTACCTCGGCCAAGCATCTCGAGCTTGCCCATCTTGCGCCAGCGATTCATCACTCGCCGAATCATATCGCGGCCCACACTCGGGCACAGGCGTTCAATGTCAGCAATGCCGAAAGGCTGGTCCACGGTCTCGAGCACAGACTCCACGAGGTCCGTCTTGGCACCCCGTTCTGGGCGGGATCTGCTGGCGCGCTCCTCGAATTCTCGATGCACGAGCCGAAGGGTGGACAAAAAATAGGTTAGCCAAGGCAGCAAATCGTGCTGACCCTCATGCCAGCCGGAAGAGCTTTGCTGCAAGGTGGCGTAGTACTCATCTTTGGTTTGCTCAACCACGCGCTCGATGCTGATGTAACGGCCGACCTCGAAACCATGGTGGTAGAGACACAATAGAACCAACAAACGTGAGACTCGCCCATTGCCATCACGGAACGGATGGATGCAGCTGAAATCGAGAACGAGAGCGGCAGTTGCGACCAACGGCGTGACCTCACCTTGGTCGATGACGTGCCGGTAAGAGAGAAAAAGCTCGTCCATCGCCTTGGGTACGAGATCGGGAGCGAGTGGCTTGAATCGTACCTCACGATGACCATCAGGAAAAATCTCGATGATGTCGTTGGGCCGCGTCTTCCAAACGCCGGCATCACCCGTTGTCCCCCCCTGCGCGAGCTCATGAAGGCGAAGGCACGTCTTCGGCGACAAATCAATGTTTGCCCGGTTGCTGTGGATCCAATCCAGGGCCCGGCGGTACCCCACAATCTCTTCCTCCGGTCGGTCCCGAGGTGGCGCATCGTCGAGCACGAGAGGCCGCAGCCGATCTCGATCCACAGTCACGCCCTCTATACGGTTCGAAGATTCTGCACTCTCAATGAGCGCCGTCTCCCGCAGTGTCTTCAAGATCTGCGGCGATTGCTGCTCGTACAACTGCTGGCGTCCCTTGGCCTCAGCCAAGGTCTCAAGCATCCAGACGACCCCCTGCGGCAGTCTGAAATCTGCGAGACGTGTGCCACGGAACGAATTCATTCACACTCCATCATCGCAGATATCAGCCGACGAACGGTCAGCACAAACAAGTTGTTTGAGTGCCCATACTTGGCTCTGCAACGTCTGACGAAGTGGTCGCCATTGGCCATCGAGTTGTTCGTCAAATCCCGACGATTTGCGGGACATTTGTCCTATTAAATTCGGCGACAAGCTGTAGAATGCCAGCCGCTGCTCGCTCGCCAGAACGGGCATTGTGCGGCGACATTGCTGAGGAGAATTTCATGCGGAAAGAGTCTGCGTTGTGGGTTGTCATTTCTTGCTGCTTCATCGGAGCATGCGACGGCGGCTCCACACCGGGCCCCATGGCGACGGGCGACACAGTGACAGGCGGAGGCGATGCCGGAGGAGGGGACACGGCCGATGTCGGTGATGCAAGAGGAGGGGACACGGTCGATGTCGGCGATGCTGGAGGAGGGGACACGGTCGAGCCTGGGGATAGCAACCTACTTGGTGACAACATGGCGGGGGATGACGTGGCACCGGGGGACTCCTCCATACCAGGGGATGGCCTAGCGCCGGGTGATCAGTCTGCTTGCGTCGAGGCGACTCGGCATTGCACGGATACAAACCAAGTCGCGACCTGCACGGGAGGACAACTCGTCGTCACTGAGTCCTGTCCGTTTGCCTGCGAGGCCGGCAATTGCACCGATGACGTCTCGTGCACCCCTCATGCGCTGCGCTGCAACGATGCCACCGTGGAGGTGTGCAGTGCGGCCGGCTCCTCTTGGTTGTTCGTCATGAGCTGCCCTGCGACGTGCGAGGCTGGACGCTGTGTTGACGCTTGCGTTCCGGCGACGACGCGCTGTCGGGGCGACACCTTGGAAGTGTGTGACGAAGAGGGCACGAATTGGGATGATGTTTCCACCTGCGGGTACGCATGCTCCGTGGGTTACTGCGTCGAAGGGGCGTTGGATTTGGCTTTGGACACGAGTCTGGACGGTGACCTGTACGTCGATGGCCCGGTGATCATCCGTTTTGGCACCACGGTGACCGTTCCCTCTGGCGAGCTGAATCTCCACGCCTCGAGCATCACGGTGGAGGCGGGTGCCACTGTCGTGGTGGAAGCCACCACCATGGGTGGGCCTGGTCGCGGCGGTGCTGCTGGGGTTTGCACACCCATGTGGATTATCGGCGGCTCGGGCGGTTACGGCACGGCCGGTGCTAACAACAGCGAGACCATCCACCCCGAATGCGCGGGAGTGGGCCAGCCGTACGGGTCCGCGGAGGATGCGGTGGTGGAACGAGGCTCCCAAGGTGGCGTGTCAGACGCGGTGCGTGGTGGCTATGGCGGCGGCGTCTTGCGGTTCTACGCCGACACCATTGAGATCGCTGGGGAGGTTTACGTCGATGGTGCCGATGGCCTGCCTGATGGCGAGCAGGGCAGCGGCGCTGGCTCGGGTGGTGGCGCACTGCTTATGGCACCCATAGTTGAAGTGAGCGGTACCATCTCGACCCAAGGTGGCATGGCCCATGGTACCTGTTGTGGCTACCCGACCAGCTACACGCCGGCGGGAGACGGACGTGTCAAGCTGTTGGCGCAAACCCTGACTCTCACAGGCTCAACGGTGGGGGTGCTGACCCAAGGGCTGTTGCCGCCGACACGCATCTACTCATCAACGCACCCCGATCCCACCTATGTTTACAACGACGGCGCGCCTTGGACGACCGTGAGCTGGGAACGACCGTTCGCGCCGGTGCTCGGGTATTACTGGGATATCAACGCTGTTCCAGGGCCCGCAAACGGCGTCTTCGTGGGGGTTGAGCAGGCGCAAATTGCCCTGGAGGATTTGAGCCACGGCAACAACGTTTTCCGCGTCGTCAGTGTGGACATCGACTCCACGGTGGGCGCGATCGACAACCGCTTCGTTATTCAGATTAACACCACGCCACCGTCCTTGAGCTCGGCGAGTCATCCCAATCCGGGCACCTGGTACGACAACAACGACGTCATGGTTAGCTGGACGGCGCCAGGGGGCGAGGATAGCTATCGCGGCTACCACTATGTGATCGACCATTTCGGCATAACCGCCGTTGGGCAAGACAGCATCTTCGTCCCTGCCGATCAGCTCCAGGTCATGCTGGCGGATCTCGACCCGGGCATTTGGGCAGTACACATGACCTCCGAGGACCTCGTCGGTTATCGGACCCGTGCAGCGAGGCACCTACTATTCCGGGTGGGTGTTGAGCCCGCGGTGGGCGCAATCAATGGTAGAGTCGAAGATGAATCTACCACGGCGCTGGAAGGGGTGCGCGTCACGATCAACCGTGAACTCTTCGGTGTGCAAACCACCGGGAGCCCGGGCGGCTTCAACTTCCAAGACATTCCAGTGGGTAGCTGGGAGCTCACCGTCAGCAAGGACGGCTTCGCCAGCCAAGCTCAGACGGTGACCGTGGCAGAGGGGGTGGGAACAAACTTAGTGATCACTCTGTTGGGTGAGCCATAGTCGTTGACCCCTGGAGGCGGGGATCGATATAGAAGATGGGAAGATCGACCAGGAGGGGAGTTTGAGCCGAAATGGGCACCGCGATCGACAAGGTTGACTACTATCTGCGGCGCTTCGCTGGCGGTGCTGAGGCCATCGGTTCCATCCCCGAGGGCGAGATCGACCGTGCCCTCAAGTTTCTCAAGGACAACGGCGTTGAGGTTTCAAAAGCTCAAGTCAAGGCTCGCATCCGTCACTCGGCCAAGATCGCCCACCAACAAGAGGAGCAAGGCAAAACCGCACTGATTGTTGGCCTGGGTGGCAAAGGCGACGAAGATGCAGGGTCGGCGTCAAGACGACATAAGTTGGCTGGCAGCATATCCAGCGGTGTTTTCAACCTGCCAACCACTGTGTTGACCACTCCACCGGAACGGGAGCCCGAAAAAGTAGTGCTCAATGAATACTGGTACAGCGCGGAACAGCCGATGGTTAGGCAGAGGTACTGGCAGGGGAAGAGGGTGAGCATCAACCCAGGTCATCAACCAGACTTGGCAGACATCGCTAACCTGGTTGGGGGGACAGAAAGAACCTTCGGCCAAATCACGGTTCTCATCTCCGAGTCGCTAATCCATTATTTTGTGAAGGGCCGCGAAGCCGCATTGCTCTGTCTCTCCCATGAGCACGGGAAGATCTACGAAGTGCATGCTTTGGCCCCGGCCGACACGATTGCCACACACCTGACCTTGAACGGTTCAGACGAGCTTCCCCTGCGTGAGGATCTCCGCCGTTGGCTCAACCTACCGGGGATATCCAGCGACATGATCCTGGCGGAAAAATACCGAATGAACGCCCAAGAGGAAGAGAACCGCAGGGTGGCGGAACTAAGAACCAAAGCTGGCCGCCGTGTAGTCGACTCGCAAACCGGTCAACTCGTACCGACAACAGCGACGCGCAATGACGTTCCCGACGTTGCCGACGCCAAGGAAGTTCCCCAAGGCCATTACGGCATCGTCAGATTTGGGGAACGCAAACACAGTCACATCAAGACTTGCGGATTGGGGCCGTGTGTTGGCGTGACACTGTACGACCCGACAACAAGAACCGGTTGTATCGCCCATGATGATGCTGGAAAGAACATGGAGGCATCGTTGTGGAGGATACTCGCAGATTTCCAAAAGGCCGGTGCCAACATCGACAAACTCGAAGCACGGGTGATCGGCGGAGAAACCTCCGGTACAGTTGAAGGCCCCTCAGAACTGGTGGTCTTGGATGTGCTGAGAGCCCTTGAGCGGCAGGGGATATCGATCGTGGAAATGGACATTCTCGGAGATCAGCCGCGCTCAATCATCATGGACGTCGAAACGGGCGCGGTATCTGACTTCACCTTCCGATCGGGTCAGATGTCGGAACTTGAAGAACAGTTGGCATCCTTGTCCACGCGCTTCACCCTGAACAAAGTGCTTCTCCCCGCCTGACAATCAGTTTGTCAGCAGTTGGTCGCGGCCAGTTGCCTGTGGCCACACTACGGAACGATCCACCGAAGCTGCCATTCGCTAGAACACTCCGCCGCGGCGTAGAGAATCGAGCCATTCTGGGAGTAGAACGGCTTGCCCAGTGTCGATGGGTCACACGCTACCAGTGCCACGGTGGCGTTGACTTCAAAGCTCGAGAGGTCGATCCACTCGAGTGAGTCTTGCTTTTGTACAACGAGCTCGGTGCCCGAGAGAGCAACCGCGGGAAAGCTTCTGTTTCTGTTGTCGTTGCTGTTGTTGTCGAAGGGCGAGGGCAGCAATCCGTTTGTCGAGTGCACCATGTAGTCCGTGTCGACGACGACGACGGTGTTCAATGAACAGTATGCGACGTATTTGTGCGCCTCGGGGGCGAGGACCGCCGAACAATAGTCGCCAAGATCGTCGACCTCCTCGAGGTTGTGCAACAATCCTTCCCGGGGATCGTAGGCAAGCTTGTGCAAGCTGTACCATCCGTAGACGAAGAGCTGCCGGGCTTTGGCATCGTAGTGCATCGTACCGCCCTGAAAACCACGATAGGGTGTTGTGTGCCGCACCTCCCCCGTCGCGAGGTCGACGGTCTGCAACACAGCTTGCCCCATTCCGTGTTCACCGGGGAGCAGTCGAAAGACATCGACGAAGAGCTCGCCGGGCTCCCCAAGGGCCATGTTCTCAGCGTCACCCGCCAATGCGACAGAGGTGGCCTGCCACGCGGTGAGGCCGACGCGACCAACGAGAGCCACGAGATGAACGAGGCTTTCGGTGCGCACCACCACGGTTCCGGTGCGTTGATCGACGCTGATCTGACGGACGTCTTCGGTAAACGACAAACTATGGAGCTCGGTCTCGGTGGCGACATCGAAATGGACGATGCTGTTGTTTTGCGACGCGGGGACAAAGACGATCTCGCTGCCACACAAACCGACGAAATCCCTGCCCGACAAGGTGACTGAGCCCGTGGTCGCTAACGCTCCCGCCCCCGTGGTCGAGCAATCCAAGATTGGGGCTGGGGCCAGAACACAATGGCCGGCGGCACTGCACTCTCCTGTGCTGCAATCACCGCAAACAACTTGTCGTTTGTGTCCACACGTGTCCGTTGTCAACCAGGTGCCACAGGAGAAGCCGCCCCCGAGGCACAGCTCATTTGCGGTCTCTGGGATGCACGGCTCTGCCGGATGCTGACGAAATCGGAGCTGCCCGCGTCCCAAGAGCCAGGTGCCCAAAGAGGTGTGGGCAATGTCCCTGATCTGGGCACCTGCGGCGTGTCGCTGTAGCTCCCACCCATGGCCGTCGAAATACATGAGGGTGGAATTGTTGCCGGAGTATTGCGACGCGGCCCAGAGTGTGCCCGGCGCTCCCGGCACCATCATGTCACCAAAGGACAAACCGGGAGAGGGGTGGCCGGTAAAATGGGTGCCGTCCCAGTGAATGAAGCTGCCAATGTCGCCATGGAACCAAACGTCGTCTTCGGCGAACACCCAAACACTCGTCAGGGCAGAGCCTGCCCAACCATGGCCGTAAAGCGTATTCCAGGTATCGCCATCGTAACGCATGATCGACGTGTAGGTATCTCTGACTCCCCATAGAGACTCGGCAGACAGTCCGTGTAAGCCGGAGACGTAACCTACGTTGGGGACGACCTCGAGACTTGTTCCATCCCAATGATGCAGGGGCTCAACAAGGACGTAGACGTCCTCGGGGCTCAACCCCCACAGCTTCGCGCCGTAGATTGGGTCATCCAAGGTTCCCTGCCAAAGGACCTGCCACCCTGAGCCATTCCAACGCAGAAGCTGCTCTTCAAAGGACGGTGTCAAACCAAGGGCCATCAGCTCACTGCCAATCCATTCGAGATTGGTGATCGCCACTTCGTGTTGCCAGAAGGTCCAGGTACCATCGGCAAAGCGGGCGGTCTGATCACCTGCCGCCCACAAACTGCCATCCGGGCCTGCCGCGAGATTCTCGAGATGATGAAATCTCTGATCAAAGCCCGAGAGCTGCAGCCACGCGCTCGCGTCTTCGCTGTCACTGTCGTCGAGCTTGCTGACAAAACCGCAATCCCCACCGACCCAGGTGGTCCCAAGATTGTCCTCGAAGAGCTTGGCACCATCGCAGGGAAGCTCGAGCTCCGATTGCCAGGAGCCATCCACCTGTCGTTGTAGGTCGCGGTCGTTGAGACGCCAGAGGGAACCATCCCGTGATGCCCAGACGTGGTCGCCATCTTCGTGTGATGTCGCAGCCGGACGCCAGTAGCCGTCATCGCCTCGCAGTAGCAGTTCTCCCCACAACGTCGCAGCCCAGAAAACACCCGCGGCGGTGACCGACATCGCCGTCAAGCTGGGATTGCCGACATCGCCGGAATAGGGCCCATACTCCTCGACCCAATTGCTGCCATTCCAACAGTTAAAACGGTCGGTGGTGGCAGCGACGCAGAAGTTGTCGGCATCGATTCCGGCAATGAGTCCGCTCGCCCAAACGTCGTCGGGTGCGGACCAACTGTCGCCGTCGAAATGGAGAAAGACTCCGTCACCGGCGGCGTAAACATTGTCAGCTGCCGAACCCCACACGCTGTGCAAGTCTCGCTGGTAGAGCATCGGCCAGCGCTGCCAGAGGCTGCCATCAAAGTGCAGTATCAACCCTGCCTTGCCCACCGCCCATATGTCGTTGGCGGCGGAGCCCCACATTGCGTAGACCTCCTCGTAGAAGTCGAGATAGAACGCCGACCAGCTCGTACCATTATAATGGTAGAGACCTCCATCCTCAGCGGCCACCCACAAGATCTCACCATCGCTCCACAGCGCCCAGAGTGCACCACCGAATGGTTGCGGGACAACGGGACACCAACCGTCTACGGTGCAGAGGTCGCGGCTGATCGTCGGGCCATCGCGACAGCTATGGGAGTCTTGGCACACTCCGGATTCACAGGGCTCTGCTTCACCCCAACTCCAACAGCCGAGAGCGTCCAGGGTGCAGGTTGAAAGACTCCCCGCGGCACATTGGGTCTGGGTGTTCGAGTCACATGGATTGTTGCAGCCAAGGCACGCCCCAAGAATGTCATCGCAGCCATTGACACAAAGGGCAGGGGTTTGTGTGTAGACGCACTCTCCAGCCTTACATCCTGCGACCTCGCTGACGACGAGATAGTCGCCGTCACATGAAACCGCTGGCGCCTGGCACGGACCGCAGTCACCCATGGCCACACAGACGAGGTCTTCGGGGTCGTTGGAACGCCAGGCGTAACCTTCCTCGCAACGCGCATCCCCGTCTTGGAGGACGCAGTGGTTCTTGGCCAGACATGGGCTCGATTCCTTCGATGCGCAGGCGGTGGCAAAGACAATGAGGAGCGTGATCAAACTCTTCAACATGGACGCCTCGATGTTCCGGCTTGCTGTTGTGGAACCGAAAGGACGGTACCGCAGCGGGGTGCCAGAGAAAACCACATCTGTCGGCTTGGTCACTATTTGTCGAAGCCTTCCAGCAAACACTCACCACTCGAGCGCGCCGAGCTCGAGCGTGCCGAGCTTGACACCCCCGAGAGCCGCATGAACAATGGGTCCTGTGCTTGCTGGGCACGATAGGCGCGATAATCCTGGCACCCGTCGCCGTAGCCGGGGCCGGGGCCGAAGAGGGGTCGAACACGATGACTTTTTCAATCACTTCATCCGAAGGCCACATTCTCGCCAAGGTTGAGTTGATCGGGACCTATCAGAAGAAGGCTATAGCCAATCGGTAAGTCCAGACAGATGGTTTCAAGGTCCGTGGAAAACAGTCATTACGCAGTCATGCTGGTAACCGTGGCGTTGCCCTTTTTGACCGGGGTTTCCAGCTGGTTGAGCTGCAATCCATCCAAAAGCACCCACGTGACCTCCGCCACAGGTGACGAATTTCGAGAGGGCGATCTTGTCTATCAGATCGATGGCGACGCAGCGTCAGAATATGAAGACGGCGATACCGGCAACGCGGACGAAGCACCTGTCGATCTTTGCGGCAACTCCGTTATCGATTCCAACGAGGCGTGTGACGATGGCGAGCTCAATGGAACATATGGCCACTGCCGAAATGATTGTTTCGGCGTCGGTTCCCACTGTGGAGATGGGTCGGTAGACAGCGAGAATGAAGACTGCGACCGTGGGGAGCTTTACCGTGAGAAGTGCCCCTGCGATTCTGCGAATTGTGTTGCATGCGGACTGGATTGCCAATGGAGCGAGGGTCCATTTTCACGCTCCTGTGCGGGCGAGATCAATCCATGGGTGCAGCTTGTCTTGCCACAGAGCGCCTGGATTCTCTGGGAATCGACGGATCGGAGCGCTGTCGCGGTCCAGTGGGGAGCGGACACCGATTTGAGCCAGAGCGCCGACGCCGATGGAACCTTGTCCGGATTGACCACATCGGTATTTGCCGTCCAACTCACGGAATTGGCACCGGCCACACGCTACTACTACCGCGTCCCTGGAGCACCTGTTTTGGATTTTGTGACGCCAGCCCATCCCGAGGATGAGGTGCCCCTGCGTTTTGCGGTGATGAGCGATACCCAACGTCACGAACTTTGGCCGAACAAACACTGGGAGATCATCCATCAGGGCGTGTTGTCGTTCATGGAAACAGAGCGAAGGCCCGAGCTACCAGCGGCCCTCACGGCCGTCCTGATCCCAGGGGATCTCGTGGACAACGGCCTGACCATGTCTCAGTGGCAAGACCAATTTCTCGAACCCGCCGCGGATCTCATGGCGCACGTTCCGTATCTGCCGGCTTGGGGCAATCATGACAGAGTAACCCCAGCGACCGCACTCTACTTCCGACTACCGGGCAACAGCGATTCATCGATTTGCCGCGGTCGCATCTACCATCAAGACTTCTCCAATGTCCGGATCATTGCTCTCGACGAGTTCAATCCGGTGTGCATTGCCGAAGAGGTGCTATGGCTTCCCGGCGTTCTGGAGGATGCCGCAGACAATGAAATGATCGACTTCGTTTTTGTGCAGATTCACACGACCACCAAATCGGAGATGTGGACTGTTGGCGAAAACCCGGAGCTTGGATTTGTGGTAAACATGCTTGAGGAGTTCACCCGAACCAGCGGCAAACCAGCGATGCAACTTTACGGCCACACCCACGGCTACTCGCGCGGGCAATCACGCGATGCACGTTTTCTGTGGGTGCAGGTTGCCACAGCCGGAGGCTCCCTTGATCGCTGGGGCCAAGAACCAACCAACGACTATGCTGAGTTCTCGGTCTCAACGGACGATTGGGGTTTTGTTTGGATCGAAACCTGGGCGGGTGATGATCCCCGTTTCCGTTTGCGCCGAATTAGTCGTGGTGACGATTCCCAGACTCTCAACAACGTGATTCTCGATGATCTGGTCATCCATCGATATGCGCTGCCACCCACCACACCACAGCCCCTTGCACCAACGAATGTCGTGGTCCTCTCCGGGAGCGAGATCACTCTCCAAGCCAGTGCCTATTCCGACACCGACGGCGAAAACCACGGGGCTTCGCACTGGCAAGTGAGCCAAGACTGTCCAAGTTTTGCATCGATTTTGCGTGAGCACTGGCGACAAAATGAGAACTGGTATTTTGATGTCGACACCCAGGCGGACGATGATCTCTGCGACGAACTTTTCACGGAATTGCCGCGTGGCACTCCCTTGTGTTGGCGAGTGCGCTATCGCGACGTCGGTTTGCTGTGGAGTGAATGGTCGAATGTCGCCACGTTTTCCCTGACTCCTTGACCGCGAGAGAGCACGACGGCGGCTCCCGATTGACGAACAACACACCTGGCCCATGGTTTCAATCGGACGTCTTGGCGAACAACACATTTGGCTACTAGGCCTAGCACACGGAACGGCGTGACCAGCAACGACTACGGCGATTGGACGGGAAGCTTCATCTTCCCGTAGGTTACACGCACTCGGCGAGGGTCGATTTCCTCCCCCACGCGAAGATGCCCTTTGGTTCGAGGATTACGGTTGGTCCGCAGCTTCTTCGGCGACGACGCGTTCAGCGTCGGCGGTGACGTCGGCCAGCGCCAAATTGGCAGCGGAGATGAGCTCGGCAGTTCTGTGTTCTGCCGTGGCAATAGTCTCGGCGGCCTTTTGTTCGGCGGCCGCGATGGCTTCCGCGAGTTTTTGTTCGGCTGCCGCCTTCTCTCTTTCCAGGGCCGCCTCAGCGTCGGCGGAAGCGATCGCTGCCTTTTGCACGCCCATGATTCGGGCTGTCTCTGCCTTATTCACCCGCGGCGGCAGGTTGGCCACGGTCGCCTTGGTCTCCTCGGCCTTTGCCTTGGCTGCAGCAATTTTCCCATCGGCCGTGGTTTTGGCTGCGGCCTTCTGCGCTTCGGCTTTGGTTTTGGCTGCGGCTCTCTTTTCATCGGCCTGGGTCTTGGCGTTCTTTTTGGCCTCTAGCAATTTCTCTTTGGCGGCCTTCTTGTCTTCTTCCCGTTTAGCCTTGGCCGCTTTCTTGTGCTCAGCTGCGGATTCCTTGGCCGTCTTTTTAAGCGCTGCCTTGTTGGCCTTTGTATCTGCTTTTGCCTCTGCGTTGTCTGCCTTCTTCTCTTCCTTGACCGCGGCTTTCTCAGCCTTCTTCTCTTCCTTGACCGCGGCTTTCTCAGCCTTCTTCTCTTCTTTGATCTCGGTTGTCACGGACTTTTTCTGCTGGCCTGGCGCACCTGTGGGTGGCTGCGCGAACGATCGGACAGGCAGGCAGAGGAGTGAACCGGCGGCGACAACCATCAACGTTCTCAAGTGCATGTGCATGTGAACTCTCTTTGGTAAAGAGGAAGCGAAGTCAATACGAGTCTTGAGCTTGTATTATAACGTGTCACAAATCGAGGCAACCGCGTGCCTTCAATTCATCGATATCGACCGTCGAACTTGAACAAGGGCTCATTGACCGATGGGAGGTCCGCGGCGTCATCAAAGTCCCGCCAGAGCCCCGACGCCAATGTACTCCAATGACCAAGACGGTCACGGACGTCACGGACAACCTGCGGTTGACCAACGGTTCGGGCGGTTATAGTGGTTGAGCTTTCCGATGTCGGAGTCACCCGTCACATGTCGGAGTCACCCGAAAGACACCTGCATGATCACCAACCCGTAGGCCATCGGTTACCTGTTGTTCTGGGGCTCATTTTTGGCGTGGTGAGTCTTGTCAGTCTTTTCGACCCTCCAGCGGGCAGGTTCAACTGGTTTTTGGAGCTTTTTCCCGCAATTGTCGGCATTGGTGTGCTGGTTGTCAGCTATCGCAGATTTCCCATGTCCCCGATCATCTATTGGTGCGTGTTCTTGCACGTGCTGATCCTTTTGTACGGCGGACATTACTCCCATGCAGAAACGCCACTGGGGAATTGGGCAAAGGATGCCTTTGATTTGAATCGGAATCACTACGACCGTGTGGGGCACCTGGCGCTCGGGTTCTTTCCCGCGCTCATCATTCGCGAGGTACTGTTGCGCAAAACACCCCTGCGGCACGGAGGCTGGTTGGTCTTCATCATTCTGTCAATCGTGCTCGCGATTGCGGCGTTTTGGGAACTGCTCGAGTGGTGGGTCACCCTCGTGGTTGCGGGTGATGTGGGTACGGCTTTCCTCGGCAGTCAGGGCGATATCTGGGATGCCCAGTGGGACATGTTTCTGGCACTGGTGGCCGGCGCTATTTCTTTGTTCCTATTGTCGCGTGCGCATGACCGCTCCATGCAGGCCGCCGCAATCCCAGCCACCCAGCCAACAGGGTGAGCGATGGCGGATTTCAACCGCAGGTTGAAGGCAGTTCAGCGCGGTGCTTGGATGTTGCAGCCGGGCAGGGCGCCCCTAAGCCTTACGACGCCAGCCATGGTGACTGCCGTGTTGCGCAGATCCAAGTAAGTGTGACGGGGACCCATCAGATCACCGTGCCGCTTCTGACGACTGCGTCTTTCGGAATGACCACAATGCCGTCGCGCACATAGTGATTTGCCCCATCAGCATCCGCGGCGTCGTGATGATCGCGAATGATGACCTCGTCGCCGATGCGAGCGTTTTTGTCGACAATGGTTCGTTCGAGTCGACAATCCTTGCCGATGCCGATCCTCGGTCTGCCCGCCTCTGGCTGGGCCGAAGCCTCATAGAAGTCGGCACCGCTGACGATGCTGTCCTGGATCACCGTGCCCGGCCCGATGATAGAGCGAATGCCGATGACGGACCGCTCGATGCGGCTTCCCTCCAGGATGCAACCCTCGGCCAAGATCGAATCGACCACATGGCATTCGTGGAGCTTCGATGGCGGCAACATGCGTGCGTGGGTATAGATTGGATTGTCCGCATCGTAGACGCCGAGCTCGGGAGCGAGACGCATGAAATCCATGCTCCCCTGATAGTAGGAGCGAATTGTTCCGAGATCGGCCCAGTAGCCATCGAACCGGTAGGCAAAGACGTTACCCCTCTCGACCGCTGGCGGTATGATCTCGCGGGCGAAGTCCACCTGGTCAGGGTTGTCGAGCAGCAACTCAAACAGCGCATTGCGCTCAAACAAGTAGACGCCCATGGATGCGAGGTAGCGCCTATCGGAAACCGCGCCGGTCACGGTGCCAACGTCCGCGGACAAGTCGACGAGCTCCTCCCCGCTCGGTTTCTCCACCAGCCGTTCGATGCGGCCGTTCGCTGCCACTTGCATGATTCCAAATCGTTCAGCGTCCACCGCGCCCACTGGGGTTGCGCCCAGGGTGATGGTTGCGTTCTGCTGGCAGTGGAAGTCGATCAAGGGTCGGTAATCCATGCGGTAGAGGTGGTCGCCCGAGAGGACCAACAGGTGCGTAAATCCGTACCCATCGAGGTGCGGCAGAACTTGTCGAACAGCGTCGGCAGTGCCTTGATACCAGTGCTGCGACGTCGGTGTTTGCGCGGCCGCGAGGATCTCGACGAACCCCTTGCTAAAGATGCTGAAGCGATAGGTTTGGCTGATGTGATTGTTGAGCGAAGCAGAGTTGTATTGGGTGAGGATCATCACCCGGTTGAGTCCCGAGTTGATGCAATTGCTGGTAGTCACGTCGATGAGCCGATACCTGCCCGCGAGAGGGACCGCTGGCTTGGACCGCATCCTGGTGAGTGGAAACAACCGGGTGCCAGCACCGCCGCCCAGAATCACCACAAGAATTTCTTTCATGATTGTAGCGCACTCTAGAGTAGATCCGCGACCAAGTCCCGATCTCTAGGGACTGCGGGGACTACGGCATGGTGCAGGTGTTGCCATCCTTGCACATGCTCGTGTGGTAGAAGTCGCAATAACCGCTGATGCACTCGACGTGGGCGCTGCAGTACTCATCATTGGCTTTGCCGCCCGTGGAACAGGTAGGTGGCGTGGCTGAATAATCACAGTAATACCCGTTGACACATTCGAGGTTGGCGCAATCCCCACCGGCGGCCACCGGTTGCGCGCATTGTTCGCTCTGCCAATCGCAATAGAGGTCGGCTTGGCAGTGCTCGTCCCAGTTGCACCCGTCGCCAACGGTGCCAGGATTCTGGCAAGTTTCAGCGGGGCCGCAGATCAAACCCGATATGCAATCACCTTCCCAATCGCAATTGCCACCGATGCCTCTTAGGGGGGTGCAAGTTATCCCGTCGCAAAACAGACCCGTCGCACACGACTCATCGTCATAACAGCCGTCCCCGGTCACCCCAGTGTTGCAGGCTGCCACCGGCGCGCACACGTTGCTCGGGTCACAGACCAACCCCAACAGGCAGTCCTCCTCATCTTCGCAGGCAGCACCCTCAGGCAAAAGATCGGTGCACACGTCACCGAAACACCTGAGGTGGCCAAGGCACCGATCTCCGTCAGTGCAGCTCGAGTCACGAGGGAGCGGATCCTTGCATGTTCCTGCTCCGCAGAAAGAACTGAGACACTCGTCGTCATCGTCGCAAGCCACGGTATTGGCCTTCTCTGCTGCGCATTCTGAATTCTGGTCGCAGTAATAACCATCTGCGCACTCCCAGCTGTCGTCGCATGCTGCTCCGGTGGTGCCTTTGGCAACGCAAACGAAACAAGTACCCTGGTCAACATTCCAATTACAGAAGTAACCATCCCCACAATCAGCCTCCGAGCAATCCTCTCCCGCCCCAACAATGGGGTACGTATCCACGTCGTCGACATCCTGGTCTTCGTCAACAGGCTTGAGAACATTGCAAGGGGAGGATTGCGACCTGCTGTCTTCTTCGAACATTGTAACCCCGCATGCCTCGGCATTGAGCCAGCTCACACAGGCGTCAACTTGCGCCTGGGTGTTGCTGTACCGCAACGATCCGCAGTCCGCGATGAGTCTCATCGCCTCTGGGCATTCGGCGCGACTGGGAGCAAATTTGCCGATGGTAGACTCGCAGCGAGCAAAATAGTCGCAGAGAGCGTTGATCGCGGGGGTGCCGTCGACACCGTCCTCATTTATCGTCGTGCCACCAGGTTTCTTCTCTTCCTCGGTCGAGCAGGATGAAAGCATCAAAGCGGCAGAAGCAACAAGAATGACCCTTCGAACGAACATGGACTCCTCCTGAATCAAACAATGGGTTGAGCGTTCACACTGATGGCCACATTCCTAAGCCACAATCCTATTTACGGTACCCACAACGACGGACGGCTGCCCGGCGTTATTCACTTTCGGGCGTACAAAGTCGATCCATAGCTTCGGCTCGAGGGCCGGTTTGTTGCTTCTATTGCTATGCGGGTATGGGAGCTATGCGGGCTCGGTCCGCGGATTGGACCGGGTCACTGTCTGAAAAGTACTCGTGACGACGTGAACGACTGGCAGGTAAAGTTTTCCACGTCCCGTTCTGCGACAGAAGTCGCAGATTTGCACATCTGCCTCCAATGCGGTTGTAGGAAAAACCAGAGGTTACGGTTTGGTGTGAATCCTGCTCCTGGGCTCGGGTGTGCGTGTCGCATGACGCGGCAGTTGACGGTGAGGAGGAGAATAGGATGTCGCAGAACAACATGAACAACGATTGTCCGATTTGTCGGGCCATGCGGGCGGCAGGTCTCGATACCCCGGATTTTGCCGACTCCCATTTTGAAGGCATGGCGGTGCATGAAGCGTCGCTGCTTGGGGTGTCCGCGTGTGGAGAGTCTCTGTGGGAGATGGCGGTGGATAAGATGGAAATGGACAGAATGGAGATGGAGATGGAAGCTCCTCATGCACCTCTTGGTCGCGCGGAGCGGCGACTGCTGGCGAGTTTGCGGCGCCAGGGAGCGTTCAAGGAGGGCAATCGCAAGAAGGTCGGGTGAAGCCTCCTCAATGACGAGCGAATCCTGTGGCAGCAAGAATCCGTCCTGTGTGCTATGGGTGAGGTTCGCGAGTTGGAGGTCGTCGTGCTTTGCTGAATCGTTCGCACCTTGTATTCATGCAAATTCGTTCTCACATTGCCCGGTCTCTTGTCGAGCTCGGTATCGCTGCCGTGGTGGTGGTCGTCGTCACGTTGGCTGTGCATGGGCAGCTCGACCCCGATGCGACAGATCTGCCGGGGCCAGCGGCAGCGCCTCCGGTGGTTCGGGGCCGTGTTGTTGATGTACTGGGGATGCCGGTGGCTGGGGCTTCGGTTGGGCTGTCGGTGGGGGACTCGGACTTTGGTGATGTTGCCAACGTCGGTGTTGGCGATGCGGCCCCCATGGGCGGTGGTCATGTTGTGTTCACCGATGACACCGGCGCGTTTGCGCAATTGACGACGGCGGGGTGCCAATGGCTGGTGGTGTCCGCCGAGGGTTTTGCTACCCAGGAAGTTCGGGTTTGGTCGCCGTCATACGAGGGCGATGTCATGGTTGTGTTGCGTCCCGGAACTGTCCTGCGCGGGCGAGCGCTGATGGGCGCGACCTCGGCACCTGTGGTCGGGGCTTCTGTTTATCCGGGGTTGCAGCGGGCCGAGCGATGGCAGGCGGCGCCGTTGCGTCAGGCCCTCCTCGCTCCGGTTGCTACCGATGCCGAGGGGAGGTTTGTGTTGTCGGGACTCGAGCCAGGACTCTATCGCCCGATCGTTGTTGGGGACGGGGTCTATTGCGAGGCCAACACCACCCTGACACTCGAATTGACGGACAATGTGGGCGAGTTGCCGATTGACTGCGCCGGGACGTCTGGGGATTTGGCGGGGTCGGGCACTTTTGTTGCGGCGGTGAAAAGGAGAGTGGTTGTCGACGACGGCAAACCATGCCCGGGGGCGCGAGTGCGTTTGCGCAGTCATCTGGTTGCGACTGCCGTGGATGTGAATGCAGGCGAGGACGGCGGGGTCATTCTCGCCAACCTACTGCCCAGTGTTTACCAGGCGGTGATCGATTGTCCCGGGCATCGTTCGCGGACGGTCACACAGCGCCTGTTGCCAACCTTGGCCGCGGGGAATGGTGAGGAGGACGTCGTGTGGCAGGCGGGAGAGATCGCCACCAAGGAGATCGAGAGTGGGCCGACTGCGGCAGGGGCGGGGAGTCTGCATGGCAGGGTGCGCACACGTCTTGGGGAGCCCATCGGTGGTCTTGACGTATTCATTGTTGGTGCGGGTGTCGTCACCGACCCGCAAGAGCCGCGGGAGGTGTTCGATACCACCGACGGCGGTGGGCATTTCTGGGTGCCGCTCGAGCCCGGTGTTTATGAGATCACCGTGGTGCACCCCATTGGCGGGATGGCCGATAGAGGTTGGCTCGTGGGTGCGGGGCAATGGCAAGTTGAGGTGAGAGCCAATGAGCAGAGCGAGCACGACTTCGAGCTCGAGGGGCTCGTGGGCGAGATCTCCGGTTTGGTCGTGGGGGCTGACGGACAACCCGTGGGTGGTGTGGGTGGTGTGGGTGGTGTGGGTGTGGTGACGCCGATTTTTGTTGGCTATCCTCGAACGGCGCGTGCACTCCAGGTGCATCCACAGTGGCAGCAACCAATCGACGCCATGGGGAGATTTTCCCTCCGTGGGTTGATTCCCGGTGACTACGATCTACGGGTTGAATATTCCAGTGGGGCTGTGGGGTTTGTCCATGGGGTGACGACCCAAGACACAGTGACCATCGAGCTCGAAGCGACCGGGTCGTTGTCGGGCAGGTTGGCTCTTGCAGATTTGCGGTCAACGGTCGGGCCCCGCGGTGACGTCACCATCACCGCAAATGAGTGGCAGCGTGGCTTGCGTCGGTTTGCTCACATTCATCAACAATGGCCGTCGGGCGGTGGGGAGGTGATGGGCGGCGGAAAAATGGGGGAGGAGAGCGTCGCTTTTGTGCCGACTCCTGTGCCTTGGCGGTTCGACAATCTCCCTGCCGGCGTTTGGGAGATCACTGCCGAATCGGCCGAGGCGTTAGGTTCCCTCTTGGCTACCGTCGACGCAGGAGAACACAGTCGCGATCTTGAGGTCGTGATGCGATCGGAGAGCGACGCGACCCCGCATTGACAAGCCTACGGTTCGCAGCCCGTCCGCGATGCAGCAATTGACTTCGAGTTTCCCAAATAAGACTATGGTGGATATTGACTTCGCAAAATGCACCGACAGTCTCGCATTACCGCTCGTGACGTAGCATACGATGCAGGGGTTGCAACAACGACACGGCCTGTGTGCGGAGTATGTTAACAGGAGTCAGAATGCGAATCGGTTTTCACGTACTCTCGGAGACTGGGCACATTCAACCCACCCTTGCATTGGCGACAGAGCTGGAAAAACGCGGACACCGAATTTGCTACATCGGCAAAGGGGACTTGTTGCGCCAGATGTTGCCGCAATCCTACGAAGTGATCGAAGAATTCCGGCCAGCGCCCAACACCGGATTCGCGGGTGCGTTGCATGCTGTTGTCAAATCCATGCAAGAACAGAATTTTGGCGGGTTGTTGATTGATGGTCATTGCAACTTCCGCGATCCTGTTCTTACCCTATCGGCAGGTATTCCTACCGTTGGCTACAATACATCATTGCCACCCTTCGCAGATCGGGTGGTTCCTCCCTTCACCTCTGATTTGCCTCCAGCCACAGATTGGTGGTCTCGTTGGCGTGTGTTTACCGCGTGGACCGTTCGCGGCATTCTCAACAGGATAGGCTGTCTCGTTCTCCCGCATTATCGTTTTTATCTCCGCGCGCTCAAGAACGCACTGCGGAAGCTCAATATGATGTCCCACCGTATTGATTTCGCAGCGTTGCATGTTCCCACGGTCGCGAGAATGCCATACCTGGTCTTTTGTCCATCTGAGTTTGATTTCCCACGCAACAATCTGGAGAACATCTTCTATGTGGGAGCAAACATCCAAACACAGCGAAACGAGCCTGCATTTCCTTGGGATCGATTGTCTGTGGAGCGTCGTCTCATCTACTGTTCTCTCGGAACACAGGTCGGTCGCGTGCCGTGGGCGTCTCGTTTTTTCGAACAGGTTTGTGCTGCTGTCACGGCCCGCAAGGACTGGCAACTGGTTGTCCATGCAGGCGATTTGTGTGACCCATTGAAAGAGGTCATGAAGTCTGAGAACAGAGTAACAATCGTGCGCACGGCTCCCCAACTCTCGTTGCTTGCGCGTGCGGCTGCCGCAGTCACTCATGGGGGTTTGGGAACTGTTAAGGAGTGCATTTGGCATAGAGTTCCGATGCTCGTAGCCCCCTACGGTCACGATCAACCTGGCAACGCCGCGCGGGTCGTGTATCACGGACTTGGAACGACCATCAAAGGACGTCGAGCCACCGCCGCGCAGATCCAAGTGGCTCTTGCAGCCATGTTGGACAACACCTTCCACTCTATGCAACTGGCATACTTCTCGAAGCGTTTCAGGGAAAATCAGGGGATGACCACGGCAGCCGATTTGCTCGAAACCTGGTTTGAAGACCGACAAGCCAAGAGAACCGGGGGGATCTTTCGCGGCTGACGCCAAACGGTTCTGTTGCAAGCTTGGACTGCCCCTCCACACCGGGTAGCCTTGAGTCATGAACGTCAGCAGTCACCACTTTCCCAAGGACGTCATTCGGTCATCATTGCAGGTGGCAGAAACTTTGACCAAACACGTTGGCGACTCCACCGTCGCCTAGCCATCAAGGTGACATGCAATGTCGCCTCGACAGTTTGATCGAGGCCCCGGTTTCCTTTCTGTGGATTGGGGGCCCGGCTTCAACCACAATGACGAATTCGCCCTTCGGTGATCGCGATCAATCCCTACACCGGGGATGAAGGCTGCCCATAGCGATCCCTATCCACAGGGGTCCGTGGTCCCGTCGATCAGACACTCTTCGTCAGCCTGGCACCCGCCGATTCGGGAGCAACTCGCCAGAGCCAAGGCACAATAACCGGCATCGCATGTGGATGGCAGATCCGTGCATTCTCTTGCATCGCGACAGTGACGCCAACAGTGACACAAAAGGGTTGTGTCACCGGTTGTGTCACCGGTTGTGTCACCCGTAGGGTCGCCGCGGGATTCGTCTCCCACAGGCAGCGAGCCATCTGTCAAAGGTGGTCCGCCGTCATCCCCCAGCTCGATGACGATCGTGTCACAGCCATGCAAGCCGAGAGTAGCACCCAACACCAAGACGATGGACAAGAGGCAAATCATGGGAGGTCCATTGATTTGGGTACGGCCTCGACCCCTCCCGTGTTGCCGTCGCCATTCGTGGTTTGTTGGGTGGCCTGTCTTGCGGTCTCCTTCAGCATTGCTCTCAAGGCAGGGGCATTTGGCGAATCAGGAAACTCGTGCAAAAACTCGACTGCACAGAGCCTTCCTTGATGCTGTGGCCGGTGCTCCATGAGGATGTGACAGCGCAAAGAAAGGGCCGGTTCCTTCAACACACCGACATCGGGACGCTCCAGAAGATTTTCCACCAGACGCAGCGCCTCAGATGGATCGCCAAGTGAGTCAACCAAAAGGCGAGCGAGATCCAGGTGAGCGGTGAGCGCCTGCGGCGTCTTTGGGTAACCATCGATCAGGGCTTCGAGGATTCCTTGCGCTTCGAGTATGGCTCCTGAGAGCATCGCTGTTTCGGCTCTCAGGTATGCCTCCTCTGCACCCTTCGGAAGATCGGCCTGCAACCCCATGGAATTCGCCGTCAGAGACTCAGCCGCAACGGTTGCACTGGCGTCTGCGGTGCCAAAGGACGGTTGGGCAGGCTTTGCATGGTTCAACCCCTGATTGTGTTGGGCGCCTTCTGCAAACAGGCGCAGAGCATAGTCCACGCGAGTCGTCTGATCGGTTGTGACCAACACACGGGTGTTGTCGGGCTCCATTCCAACCGCGTCAATCTGTACTTGTGCGGTGCCCGCCGGCCATCGCACTGCGAGGGGAGCGTTTCCAAGAGCAATGCCATCGACTGTGACGCGCGCCTCTAGCGGCTGACCATCGACAACAAGGTTGCCCTCTGTGCCCGACCGTGGCAGAAAGACCGCTTGGTGACTAAGTAGCCGCCGTCGCACGTCCGGCGTCAACGCAGCCAGTTCCCCACCACGAATTCCCCCTGACCATTGCATTCCAGCCGTCACCATGGCCGTGCCGCTCTCGCATTCAACCTGTACCCGCCCGGAAAGGACCCCGACTTCCACTTCGCCGGGAGATGGCCGTTCGACACTGAACAACGTTCCCACCACAACCACCTTTACGCCTTCGACGTGTAGAACGAGCCGAGTGCCCGCCTGATGATGGTAGGTTGCCATGAGTCGACCCGACGAGAGTCTTGTGGTCAGGTCTTTGCCAATCCAACCCTGGATAGAAAGCTCAGCTGGGCCCAACAAGGACATATCCACGACATTGTCCAAGTCCAACCTGGCGATTGCATCTGCAGGGACGTGAAAAAGCTCGCCCGCGGCAGTGTCTTCCCTCTCGAGTACCAAACCCGCCCGGGAGTGTGCGCCTGACAGAAACCTCAATTCAGCCACCGCGGGTTGGGTCTCGCTGATCGTCGAATTGTTGGTAGACGCATCAAACCAGACCAAGGCGATACCAGCAGCCATAGACACCGCGGCAGCAGCAGCGAATCGCCAACGAATCGGCTGGAGCCACGTCGTCCACCATGCCCCTCGCGTTTGCCGACGGAGCTTATGTTCACGCGCTATGGCATCCACGTCAGCCGACATACGCAGCATGATGCTGTCGCGGACCTCGGGAGCAATGGGTGGAGCACTTTGCAGAGCACGACGAACCGCTCCCACAACGTCAGGTTGGTCTGTGGAGCCACCATTGACTTGTCCTTGCTTCTCACCGGTCATGAGGGCCTCCGCTCAACTATTGAATCATGGCCTCGGTCGCGCGCGACCAGCGTCCGCAAGCGTTTTTCGGCTGTTCGTATCCGCGCACCCACGGTCGGGACAGTGGCCCCAACAATCGCGCCGATTTCCTTGAGCGAAAGGTCCTCGACGACCCTGAGTACAAAGGCAATGCGGTGTTTAGGTTTCAGAGCGTCGAGGTATTCCAATGCTGTTGACAGAGCCTCCTGCTCGTCAACTTTCTGTTCTGGGGATGGGTCGGTCGATGGAAGCAGGAGCAAGGCATCATCATCTCGCTTTTCCGGTTTCTGCTTCCTGAGATACTGAAAAGCAGTATTCGCCGTGACTCGATAGAGCCAGGTCCTATACGCAGAATCTCCTTTGAAATGATGAAGAGAACGAAAGGCCTCCAGAAACACGGTTTGAATCAGGTCATCCAAAGGGGCACGAAGTCCAACCAGGCCCACGAGACACTTGTGCACAAAGTCTACGTGCAGAAGATACAACTCATCAAAAGCTCGCCGATCTCCCTGGCAGCAACGCTCGATGAGCGCCTTCTCGTCGTGTTGTTCGTCGACAACGCGTAGATGCATGGATCGTGACGCTACCATTGCCATGGTCGTACATCTACGGTTACCAGCAATCTGCCTCGCACCCAGTCCGTGCGATGGAGAAAACTGCCATTGAAATGGTATTCCACACGTCGGGACAGGACGGTCGCGCCAACCAGCGCTGACAGGGAGAGAGAATCCGATATCTGGTACGTCATGCCGGCTGAAATCCCTGTGTGCGGCAGAACCAGGTTGCTCTTTCCCTTGGCGAGGAAGCCGCCCTCTCCAGCCGCAAGGAAATCCAATCCGAGATGGCATTCGCCCTCGAGGGATACGCTCGAGGTCAACGGAAACGCTGTTCCCACCGCGACCCAAACGGGAATTCGTCGCAACTTGAACCGTTCGTCTGCCGTGTCGATGTTTTGCCGCACAAAAAGCGCTGTGGACAAGCTCGTTTGCAGCGATGGCATTGGCAGGAGATGGACACCCAGCAGAAAGCCGGGCAAAACTGAGCCATCTTGAAGCAACACCATCGGCCCCGCTGTTGTCGCCAAGGAAAGTGACGAAACGGGCGGCAAACTCGGCGGCTTTTCGCCGGGCGCAGGCGCAGGTGCGGGCGTGATCGGTCGACGCTCGATAGGCGGCGTCTCGCCGCGGGCGATGGCCTTCAAGTCGTCGATCAAACAAAGCGCCACCAGGCGCGCTGCTGCCGACCCGTCTGTGCTGCCCACGTCGACAACGCGATGGAAGGTGTTTGGAACCCGCCCACCCCTCAATTCGACTCTTACCAGGGTGTCCGATGCGTCCGCTCGAATACTCCAACCATTTGGCAAATCGAGGGACCCGAAGACAAAATCGACTGTTCTGACGGCCAGAGCTCTTTGCAGCTCCTCCACAGTGAAAGGTACCTGCGGTGCCACAAAAATCGAGAGGGTCAAGGGATTTTCGGAATCCCGCGTTGGTTGAGCCTGAAGCGGTGTCACATGTAGGAGCAGGGTCGCGAGCAGAGCGGCCGTGTGCAAAGTGAACAGCTTGTGGCTCATTGGCTTTGGCCAAACCATAGGAAGACAGAGGGCGCAAGAGCGTACGCATGTTGAGCCCCCTGACTTCCAACGGTTATCTACTGACGGGCCTCCGGCACATCGCAGACAAGCTCGATGCACCACAAGTCATCGCCGCAGTCGAAGTCGTCGGTACAAGGGTCGCCTTGGCCGCCATCGCCTGGAGCACGGCAGATACCATGTGAGCACCCACCGAACTCTTCACATGCATAGCTCGTATCCCAACACTGCAACCCTTCCGCACAATCGTCATCGACCCCGCATTCCCAGCCTTCGGGGTAGCGGCTGCAGATGTCATCAATGCACGCGAGGGCACCGCCACAATCCGTGTGCTCTGCACATGTTTCGCCTTCTTGTCTGATTGCGAAGTTGGTGCAAACCCCGGCATCGGTGCGAATGAAACCTGCCGTCACGATGGGCGCGCATTCCCAGTCGTCGGCAGCCCCGCAAGTTGAGTCATCCCCAGGCGTGCAGAGCGCCGCACAGCTACCGCCGCCGCGAGCCATGTATCCGTCGTCTACGG
>Ga0156400_1218_pt1 | contig 37413 bp, 29 predicted proteins | sample RifOxyA3_FD_108044 | JGI IMG/M metagenome (GOLD analysis project Ga0156400, IMG submission 108044) | Deltaproteobacteria bacterium RIFOXYA12_FULL_58_15
CGGTCAAACTTTGATGGTCAACACCTCTGCAACCAAAGGCACTGGCATCGATGAGCTTCTCGAGACGATCGTGTTGCAGGCAGAGATCCTCGAGCTCAAAGCGAATCCAAATCGTCCCGCTGAAGGTGTCGTCATTGAGGCCAATCTGGACAAGGGTCGCGGACCGGTTGCCACAGTGCTCGTTCAGCGCGGCACGTTGAGGCGGGGTGATGCAGTGGTCGTGGGAGGCACCTACGGCAAAGTCCGCGCAATGTCTGATGCCAAGACTCAGCAGCGCAAGGAGGCTGGTCCGTCGTCGGCGGTAGAGATCACGGGTCTCGACAGTGTGCCTGAGGCCGGTGACCCGTTGAATGTGGTTGAGAACGCGGAGAAGGCTCGCGAGGTCGCAGAGCATCGTCGGGAGTTGACGCGCTCACAAGAACAGACCACGACGCCCAGGATGACCCTCGAAGACCTGATGGCGCGAATGAAGGGCAATGAAACCCTCGAGCTCAGAGTGGTGCTCAAGGCCGACGTCAAAGGTTCCGTCGAGGCAGTTCAAGAAGCGCTCGAGAAGCTGTCGACCGATGAGGTCAAGGTCAACGTTATTCAGGGTGGGGTCGGTGCCATCACCGAGTCGGACATCATGCTTGCGGCCGCGAGCCAAGGGTATGTGTTTGGTTTCGGTGTGCGCCCAGATGCCAATGCCCGGCTGGTGGCAGATCGAGAAGGGGTCGATGTGCGCACCTATACCATCATCTACGAGATGGTCGATGCGGTGAAAAAGGCGATGGAGGGACTTCTGACTCCCGAGTCGAAAGAAAAGGTTGTTGGTCACGCCGAGGTACGCGAAGTATTCCGCGTCTCCAAGGTTGGTACAATCGCAGGCTGTCGGGTCACCGACGGTAAAGCCATGCGGGCAGCCAAAGTGCGAGTGTTGCGTGATAGTGTTCAGGTTTACGAGGGTAAGGTCAGCTCGCTCAAGCATTTCAAAGACGACGCCCGCGAAGTCGACTCGGGCCTCGAGTGTGGTGTGGGTGTCGAGGGATTCAACGACGTCAAACAGGGTGACGTTCTGCAGTTCTTCCAGGTCGAGGAAATCGCCCGCACTCTCGAGTCAACACAAGGCGGCAAGCGTTCGCCAGGTGCAGAGGCACATCCCTAATCCCTCGTCGGGTGCGCGCCTCCCGCCACGAGGTTGGCGGCGGCTCTTCGCGGCCCGCCGGGTGGCTTAAGGTTCAACATGGTCGTAGGTGTAATGGAGCTGCATTTCGCGCTCATTGACAACGACTCTCTTAAGCAGAAGCGGTCTGTGGTCAAGCGGATAGTTCACCGCTGCCGCAACAACTTCAACGTTTCTGTTGCGGAGGTTGAGGACCAGGACTTCACCGATCGGGCCACCATTGGAGTGGTCGCAGTGGGGAACGACGCCCGCTACATTGGCGGTTTGCTCGACAAGTTGGAAGGATTCGTCGACCGATTGGCTTTGGCGGAGCTCTTGGACGCTCCGAAAACGATTGAGCGTTATTGAGTATTTGCCCAGGCCTAGTTGTATTTGCGCCGTTTCTTCTTGCCGCGCGGATCGTCGGCGACTGATGGATTTGGCAAATCATTGGGGAGAGGTGGTTCCAGGCGGGCTGGCTCCTTGTAGGCGGGTGGGGGCAATTCAGTTGTGGGCTTGTTCTTGGCCATCAAGACGATTGCCAACATGGCAATCAGCAATATTGTCTGCAATATTGCTAATACTGTGAGTAGACCCTGCCGTTTGTTGCCCTGAGATGCTTGTTCCTCGACAAAATCGAGGCGTTCGGTCAGCGATTCCCGTCCTGACATTCCAACGGCCACGGGTTGTTGGGCTGCAGTCGCTTCCGTAACAGCGCGGACCTCTGCAAACCCTGCGTGCATCTCGTCCTGAAAGTCTGAGAAAGTTTGAGCCAAGGCGTTCACTGCGTCTTCGAGATGCGCGAGACGCAAGGTTTGTTCCGACGATTGCTGTAGTACCTCTTCGACTGAGTCAACAACGCCGCCGGTCTCACGCCGCTCTTGTTTTTTCGGTGCAGTGGTTGGCACTGGTGGATCGTTTTCGGGGGATGGAATCTTGAGTGATGCCTCCTGTTCAATAGCTATCCTAGTGAGTTCAGGGGACACCGCCTGTCGGATTGTGACTCGTGGTTCCGGCAGGACAGGTGACGGTGGAGGGGCGGCTGCCGGCTCGCTTGCGTCCTCGGGGGCGTTCGGGTCGAGATTGGGGACCGGAGGTAATGCCATGCCGACATTCTACCTGTCGATCGGGAGTCGGAACAACACCCAGATCAGACGCTCACTCTGCCGCTGTGGGTTCGAAGCGGGCCGTGAAGTGACGAAGCGCAAGCGCCTGCTCGACGATCCTGTACGCAGGGAGGTCTCTGTTACGGCGATAGACTTCCGTGACCACTTCGATGACGTAATCGATGTGACTCTGCGTGTACACGCGTCGAGGTATCGCCAGCCGAACGAGCTCTCGGGGACCCGGGTATTCTTCGCCGGTTTTGGGATCGCGTCGGCCAAACATGACAGTACCAATTTCCACAGATCGTAGTCCACCGAGGACGTAGAGAGCAACGCAGACAGCGATACCAGGTAGCTGGAGCGCACTCAAATGGGGAGCGAAGGACGCGGCGTCGATGTAGATCGCGTGTCCACCGGGTGGGGTGATGATCGGAACACCTGCGGCTGTCAGGTGCTCACCAAGGTACCGGGTCGAAGTCAGGCGGTAGTGGAGGTAGTCCTCGTCGCACCCCTCAACCAAACCCTGGGCGATGGCCTCGAGATCGCGACCCGCGAGTCCGCCGTAGGTCGGAAATCCCTCTGTCAGGATGAGTAGGTCCTTCTCTGCTTTTGCCACATCGTCGTTGCGGGTGGCGAGGAAGCCGCCGATGTTGACGATGGCGTCTTTTTTTGCCGACATGGTGCAGCCATCGGCCAGATCACACATTTCGTGCACGATATCGCAAACCGGTTTGTTTGCGAACCCAGGCTCACGCAGCTTGATGAAATAGGCATTCTCGGCAATTCGGCATGCGTCGATGTAGAGAGGGGTGTTGTGCTCCCTACAAACTTCGGCGATGTCACGGACGTTGGCCATCGATACCGGCTGTCCACCACCCGAGTTGTTGGTGACTGTCACCATGACCAGCGGAATTCGATCGGGACCGTATTCCTTGAACGCGCGGCGCAACCCGTCGATGTCCATGTTCCCCTTGAACGGGGCTGACTCCCGTGACTTGGACGCAACAGAGGGGAGATCGAGCGCAATTGCGCCCCGCGCCTCGACGTTGGCGCGGGTTGTGTCGAAGTGTGTGTTGTTGGGGACGACGTCGCCCTCCTTGCACATGACTGAGAACAGGATGCGCTCGGCGGCACGCCCCTGGTGCGTGGGAATGATGTGCTGGAAACCGGTGAGGTTCCTTACGGCTGTCTCAAATCGGTAAAAAGAGGGACTGCCTGCGTAAGATTCATCACCTCGCATCATGGCAGCCCACTGCTCAGAGCTCATGGCACCTGTGCCGCTGTCGGTCAAAAGATCGATGATGACGTCTTCGGATCGAAGTAAGAAGACATTGTAGCCCGCGTCTTTGACTTTCTTTTCCCGCTCTGCGGGCGTAGTCATCCGTATGGGTTCGACAGACTTGATACGAAATGGCTCAATGATGGTTTTGAACACCCAAACCGCCTTCCTTGCTCCGGGGTTCGCCAAACATGACTCCGAGATTAAACTGAGATACACCTAACAGAACCGCAATCGCAATATGGAGGGCTCGTGGTCGAAGAAAAGATAACAACTGCGTTTATCCGCGACCTGCCGAAGACCGATCTACATGTCCATCTCGATGGATCGATCCGCATTCCCACTCTTATTGAGTTGGCCAAACAGGCACACATTGCGCTGCCCAGCCAAACTGAGGGCGGTTTGCGGGAGCTGGTATTCAAGGACCGATATCAGAACCTCAGCGAGTATTTGCACGGATTTGGCATGACTGTCTCCGTGATGCAAAATGAGGCAGCACTGGAACAGGTCGCCTACGAGTTCGCTCAGGATAACTATGATGAGGGTGTTCGGTATCTGGAGGTGCGCTTTGCTCCGCAGTTGCATATGCACAAGCACCTCAACGCCATCATGGTCCTCAAGGCGGTGGACCGTGGAATGAATCGGGCGCGGCGAGAAGCCAATGCTCGACCGGAGGTCGCAAGTGGCAGTGAGCCGCCGTTCGAATATGGCATCATCTGTTGTGCCATGCGCATGTTTACGGCAGGTTTCAGCGAGTATTACGGCGACTTGATACATGCCCACCGCTACACCCCACCGAAAGAGGTGTACGGCATGGCATCGATGGAGCTCGCGCGCGCCGCCGTGAAGGCCCGTGATGAACACGGCCTGCCGGTTGTGGGCTTTGATCTCGCCGGAGAGGAATCTGGTTATCCTGCGGGTGATCACTACCGCGCTTTTGAGTATGCCCACAGGCAGTTTCTCAAAAAGACAGTTCACGCCGGTGAGGCGTACGGCCCTGAGAGCATCTTCCAGGCAATCACGGACCTGCATGCCGACCGCATTGGCCACGGTACCTATCTACTGGAGGCCGACGCCATCCGCGATGAGGAGATAGCCGACAAGGAACAGTACGTGCAACGGTTGGGCGAGTATATCGCCGACCGCAGAATCACCCTCGAGGTGTGTCTTACCAGCAATCTCCAGACCAATCCGAATGTTGTGAGCCTCGATGATCACAACTTCAGCAAGATGCGAAAACATCGCCTGTCGACGACAATTTGTACCGACAACAGAACAGTGAGCAACACCACGGTGACTCGAGAGTTGGAGCTCGCGGTGCGTCATATGAAGCTCAACCGCCATGACCTCAAGTCGATCATTGTCTATGGGTTCAAGCGTGCCTTTGGTCCAGGCACCTACCTTAATAAGCGTGACTTCGTTCGCCGCATCATCGACTACTACAAAGTGATCGAAAAGAAGCACTTCGGCGAAGTGGCCTGAGACCGGCGGTCGGGGTCAGAAGGTCACCGTCACGACGAGCTCAGGGTACACGAAGCTGCAGGAGTTGGCGTTACATTCGCTGACATACTGCTCGTAGACGACGCCGATGCCCAACGAGAACGCCCGATCGCTGCCCCACACAACGCCACCGCGGGCACCCATTGTGTCAATGTCGGCGTAGTTGCCACCGACGAACCAATGACGGTAGAAAACACCTGCGTAGGGCTGCAATACCGGAACGAAGTGAAACACGTAGCGGATGCCGGGGCTCACCCGGGTCACGCTGGGGGAGCCGCCGAGCCAGAAGTCTCCGGCGACGCTCGCCTCGAGACCGTCGAAGACGAAATAGCCCACCCCTGCGCCAACGACGAAATATTGATGTTCGAAGCCGCTGGCCATGCCAAGGGCAAGGTTGATGCGAATCTTGCCCTGGTCAAACGGGGTGTCAGCCGATGCGGGAGCGGCAAGCAACAGAACCGCTCCCAAGAGGCAAGAGGGTGCAACTCGTCGTAGGTTGTTCATCGGTTACCTCTCATTTGTCAGCCTCTCACTATGTAGCGTTGTCACCGCAAGAGGACAACTCGTTTTGCAAGTCTTTGTGTAGCCCTCCGTTCTAATGCAGGTGTTCGTCCGTCGCGTTTGTGATAATTGATGGCCAATGGACGACGATTTCGCTCAAGTCAGTATTCTCATCATGGGCCAGGTGCAGGGCGTGTTCTTTCGCGCTTCGGCCCTTGAGCAAGCACAGAGTCTCGGTCTCAACGGCTGGGTCAAGAACCTCGGAGATGGCTCGGTGGAGATTGTGGCTGAGGGGCGCAAATATGCATTGGAGCAATTCGCCGACTGGTGCCGTCAAGGCCCCGCCGGGGCTCGGGTCGAGGATGTGATCGTGCGTTGGAGCGCTTATCGAGACGAGTTCCGAACCTTCATGATCGTCAGGTGACAGTGGCACCAAGGTGTCACGCGATAGGCGCGGAGGCAACGAGGGGATGACTGCGACCATCTTGGGGGGGCGCTATCGGGTCACCGGTGCCTTGGGGGCAGGTGGACAGGGCGAGGTTCTGTCCGCCGAGGATACTTGGTGTGCCAACAGCCAAGTGGTCCTCAAACGTGTGTTGCAGACTGCCCGTGAATCACTTCGAGCTGAGTTTTCTGCGCTCCGGTCGTTGGTTCATCCTGCTTTGGTGGAAGCACGCGATTTCGGCGTTTTTGCGGGTGAGTGCTATCTCGTTGAGGCATTTGTGTCCGGCGTCGAGTTGGCAGTTTGGGCCCAGGGGCGGTCGGCCCGAGAGGTCGCCCTGGCCTTGGCCCCGGTGGCACACGCCTTGGCGCATCTGCATGCGAGAGGTCTCGTGCACATGGACCCGAGCCCTGCCAACATTCTTATGGCAGATGCCTCCGCTGTGCTGCTCGACCTCGGACTTGTTCGACCCATGGGGGTGGCCGGTGCCGCTGGGACGGTGGGCTTTGTTGCTCCGGAGGTGCTGGCGGGGGAGTCGGTTGCTGCCGCAGCTGACGTGTACGGACTTGCGGCAACGATGGCGTTTGTTCTCGGCGGCTCGGCACCGCAAAGTCACCGTTTGTTTGAGCTGTCGAAGATTGAAGACGGGGAAGTTCGACGGATCTTGGCTGATTGCCTGAGTCACTCACCTGCTTCGCGGCCAACGGCGTTGGAACTGTCGAGGCAGCTGACTGAGTTGGGTGGAGCGAACCGGGCACCTTGGGCGCGACCATTGATGCAGCTGCCATTGTGCGGACGGGAAGGTGAGGCGTCTGATTTCGAGCGATGGCTGTCCGAGGGAACGGGAGCGTTTGTCATCGGCGGCAACTCCGGCTCGGGAAGAACCGCATTTGCCGATGCCTGCGCCGACCGTGCGCGAATATCAGGGTTCGCCGTTCTTGCCGTCTCGGCTGACGACCCCCGTGCTCTAGAACGGCTTGTGGGGCAGGCCATGGCCGTGGCGGCAGCGAGCTCTATTGGATTTGGGGATCTGAACGCCGCGCTCGGCGACTTTGTCAGGCACACGCTTTTGTCTGCAGATGCGCAGCGAGTGCGAACAGCGACAGAGAATGCTGAACTTGCCGTCTTGGCCTTGGATACATTGGGAAGAGCGACACCCACCTTGGTCGTTGTCGATGAGACGGCCGCCGCTGACGAGGCGTTGACCCGAGCCATTGCTATCTGGCGCGCGCGGCGGGTCGACGTGGGGTCAAGGTTCCTGTTGGTGGTTGACTCACTTGCCGACGTGAACGTCGAGATGACGCCGCTCTCGGAGTCGGCCGTTCGGCAACTGCTCCATTTGTCGTTTGCCGAGGAACGTCCCACCGCAGAGGCGGAACATTTGTTGAACGTCTTTGGGGGTACGCCTCGCCTGCTCTTGGGCGCCCTGCAACGGCTCGGTCGCGATGGAGGGAGACTACTAGATCTCGATGCGGGCACGTCTGAAGTTGTTATCGAACTACCACCGGGACTTGCTCCTTTGGCGCTGACCCGGGAAGCCGTTCCCGAGGCCGTTGTGCGTGAGCTCATCGGCGACGATATCTATGCCACGTTACAGCTGGCATTGCACAGTGGTGCCTTGCGTTTGCAGCGCACCGGCGATGGAGCATCCTATCTGGTGCCAGAGTCTGTGCGTCTGCCGCTCTTGCGACTTGCCAAGGCTTCAGATCACGCGATGTTGGCGACGGCTTTCGAGTCAGCCAATTTGCACCTGAATGCGGCATCGAGCTGGGCTCAGGCCGGTGACTTGTCTCGGGCGATCCGGTTGCTGCAATCAACCGTGGGGGCTAGAGCGGATGAAAGGTTGCGGGCGATTTCCGGGGTCGCGGCGCACAGCGAGGACTTGCCGCAGAAGTTGGTCGAGGAGTGGGCTCGCCTCGCCTCGGCGGCGGCCAACGTTGAAGCCATGGGGGCGGCTGCCGCCATGCTCAAGCGATTGGGTCAGGCAAAACAGGGGCGACGCCTGATGGCGGCGTGCCAGGTGAAGCTCGGCAGGTACCGAGAGGCTCTGGCGACTCTTGATGGCTGCGAGTTGGACGACGAGGGCAGAGCGGTGAAGGCCCGTGCGCTTCTTTTCTGTGGCAAAGCCAAAGAAGCAATGCAGATTGCGTCAACATGGCGTGAGGCGAACGTAGAGGCGCGCGCAGATATGCTCGATGTTCTCGGGCACAGTGCCTTTGCCACGGGAGATGTGGAGGCCGCAAAGGCTGCGTTGGGTGAGGCACTGGCGCAGGCGGAGGCCGTCGGCGATCCCATCGCCCGCGCGCGGGCGCAAAACGGACTTGGCATCGTCATGCAACGGACCGGGGAGTATGAGCAGGCCCTTGAGCTGTATCGGGCAGCCTTGCGCAATGCAGGCACGCTGGGCCGTGTGACCAGAACCGCAAATCTTGCCACCTTGTTTCAGGACATGGGAATGATGGTCGATGCTAGGGAGCAATACACCCAGGCTCTATCTGAAGCCGTGGCGTTGGCGAACGTAAGGGAACAGGTCCGGGTCGGTGTCAATCTTGCCAATCTCATGGTGCTGCTCGGCGAGCTGGGGTCGGCGATCCAGCTGGCACAGCAGACCCTGCAGTTGAGTGTGGCGGATGGCTCTGACCATGCCGCAGTCATGGCTTGCTTGGTACTGTGTGAGGCACGCCTGGAGCGTCAGGATCACCAGGCCGCGGGTGAATCTCTGGAAAAGGCAGTTGAGCTCATTGGCGGCGTAGAAGATCGGGTTGCGCGGGCCGAGCTCGATCTGCTTCGAGTGCGGTGGCATGTGGCACGAGGCGAGCTGGAATTGGCAGCAGCCCATCTCGGCCAGGTGGACGTTGCGGCAGGTGCAGCGCACTTAGCTCGTCAAATCGCCTTTTGGCGCTCATACATTTGTCTCGCAAGCGGACAGCCGAATCCAGAGCAAGCAAGACAAGCCTATGAGTTGGCGGTTCGGGCCAAGGACGACGAACTCAGGTGGCGGGCTGCGGCGCTTTGGTGCCGCGCTTGCGACCGAACGGGCGACGAGTACGGACCTGAATGTCGGGTTCTGGCACAAGGTGCGCTGGACGCTTGGCTTGATCGTCTTCCACCCAATCTGCAGACGAGCTATCTCGCCTGCGCATCCCGTAAAGAACTTGCCCAGTGGGTGAGGAGTGTTGCCATGCCAGTCAGTCAGGTTGGGCCGGTGGCGTATCGGCGCATCCTCGGAATCAATCGTCGTTTGGCCCGTGAGCACGAGGTTGGGCCTCTGTTGGAGCTGATTGTCGACGCCGCCATCGAGTTGCTGGGCGCTGAGCGAGGTTTCGTGGTGTTGCGTGACGGTGACGGAGTGCGGGTCGCGGTGGCACGCCAATTTGACAAACGCTCCCTTGAGGACGGGCGACAACGAATCAGTCGATCAATCGCGCTCGAGAGCCTTCGTACCGGCGAGGCCATTCTAACGACCAACGCCCAACAGGATGACCGTTTCGCAAACATAGCCAGCGTGGCCATGCTCAAGGTTCGTTCGGTGGTCTGTGTTCCTCTCAGAGGCATGGCGCGAGAGGATGATCCGGTTATTGGTGCCCTCTACCTCGATCATCGCTTTCAAGAGAGAGCTTTCACCGATGATGATGTCGAGTTTTGCGAGTCGTTTGCCGATCAAGCAGCAATAGCTCTCGAGAACGCGCGGCTGTTGGAGAGGACACGGGAACAAGAACGGCGACTGGCGGCACAGAACGAGCGTCTCGAACGGCTCAACAAACAATTGCAAAATGAGGCGGCTCAATACGCGGCCGAAGCGGAAGATGCGCTGCGCCGATTACGTGAGGAGGGACCGACTGTTGGTGTAGGCAAGGGATTCGAACGGATGGTGGGCAGATCAGACAAGCTGCGAGAAGCACTGCGCATGGTCGACCGTTTCGCCGACACCGATGTGCCCGTGGTCATTTTTGGTGAATCGGGGACTGGCAAAGAACTTATCGCACGCGCAATTCACGAGCGATCGAGTCGTGCCAACAAACCCTTTGTCAGTATCAACTGCGGTGCCATTCCGGAAAACCTCATTGAGAGTGAGCTCTTCGGTTACAAGCGGGGAGCTTTCACCGGTGCTGTTCGTGACAAAGCAGGACTGCTCGCGGCGGCGAATCACGGAACTCTGCTGTTGGACGAAATTGGGGAGATGCCCCTGACGATGCAGGTCAAGATGCTCAGGGTATTGCAGGAACGAGAATATCGACCCGTGGGAGCTACCGAGAGTGTTCCAGCCAATGTGCGAGTGGTGAGCGCTTCCCACGAGAACCTGGAAGAGATGGTGGCGAACGGCCGGTTCCGCGAGGATTTGTTCTACCGATTGCGTGTTGTGGAGATTTGCGTCCCACCTTTGCGGGAGCGGCGGGAAGATATCCCGGCGCTCGTCGACCATTTTTGCCGACAGGTCGGTGGCAAAACCGGCGAGGAGTGCTTCTCGAACGCTGCCCTTGCACGGCTGCTTGGTTACGACTGGCCGGGGAACGTTCGCGAGCTCGAAAACGAAGTGAGGCGTGCCTTGGCACTCTCCGACGACGTCGTCGATCTCGGCGGGTTGTCGGAACGGTTTCAAACCATCCGTGCCGCGGGGGCCGCGACCTTGGCGGACACAGCGCGCGGGTCTCTCAAGGACATCGTCGAGGGGTTTGAATGTCAGGTCCTGCTGGCGACTCTTGGAAGAAATGGCTGGAACGTCCGACAAGCAGCCAAAGACCTCGGACTGTCGCGGGCCGCATTCTACACGCGGCTCAGCAAGTATGGCATCACCCGTGAGGGCCATTCGTTGCCGACTGTGGGGCGATGACTCGATTCGAATGCCTCACGCCAATCAGGAGGGGTGCGGCACACCGTTGTGGTGGTGCTGTTGTCGTGGTGCGACCGCCCGCTCGGGATCGCCGCCTGCGCCGCCGATGTCTCGGTGCAGGGCGATGAGGTTGGATCGGACATCCCGTACGAGCACCTCGAGATCGGCCTTGGTGTAACCTGCTGTGGGAATGGGCCTGCCAATACGGGCACGAACGAGGCCTGGTCTGAGGTGGAGGCCGCCTGGCGGCAACACGCGATGGGCCCCTTCGATCGCGACGGGGACGATCGGTACGCCAGAGTTTAGCGCCACCACGAAGATACCCTTCTTGAAAGGTTTGATGACGCCGTCAGTACTGCGCGTGCCCTCGGGGAAGGCGATGATGTTGGCTCCCGCGCGTATCTGTTCCCCGGCCTTGTTGAGGCTGCGGATTGCCTGTCGGCTATTGCCTCGATCGACAAACACCATGCCGGTGGCCCACATGTACCAACCCAGAAAGGGCACGAAGGCAAGGGCCTTCTTGGCGACAAACCTTAACCCCACCGGAATCGCCACGAAGCCGACGCAGATGTCGGCCATGGATTGGTGGTTGAGCACGAAAATGTGCGGCTGTGTGAAGTCGACTTGCTCTCGGCCCTCGACTTCAAGATGCAAGCCTGAAATCCAAAACAGACCTGGCGACCAGATTACGCGGGGTACAGCGAGGGCGAGCTTCTGGCTGAATGTGAGCAGCAGGAGCACCAACGACAACACCGCACACAAAACGGTCCAGACGCACAAGAACACTCCCTGCAGGGAGTTGAGCAAAAGCCAGCCTAGATTGCCCATGGCCCTGAGGATATACGAAATCTTCAAGTTTGCATCAATATTCGAATCAGTCGTTGGACAAAGACTGAGACTGGGTAACAGCGGCGATGACGACGACGTTCGAGCTGCGCGACTACCAACGACAGTGCCTCGAGGCGATTTGGGCGCACTATCAAGCTGGCGTGCGTCGGCAATTGGTGTGCTTGCCAACAGGGACTGGCAAAACAATCGTCTTCGCCAATTTCCCCTCATTTTTTCGCATGCGCAAAAGGATGCTCGTGTTGGCCCATCGAGAGGAGCTTCTTTGCCAAGCCCGCGAAAAGGTGATGCGTGCGAATCCGCATCTAAGGGTAGAGATCGAGCAGGGCACACAACGAGCGAGCGACGACTGTGACGTAGTGGTCGCCAGTGTGCCCACACTGGGGCGGCATGACCCCAAGCGCCTGGAGCGTCTCGGGCCCGACAACTTCTACCTCGTGGTGGTCGATGAGGCACACCATGCGGTGGCACAAACCTATCACCGTGTTCTCGATCGTCTCGGGGTGTTCGAAAAAGATACCCCTAAGCTCCTGGTCGGCTTCACCGCTACTCCCAAGCGTGGGGACAAGGCCGGTCTCGATACAATCTTCGAGTCGATAGTGTTCTCTCGGAATTTGCCAGACATGGTGGACGCTGGCTACCTGGCGCCGGTTGCGGGTTTTCGCGTCGAGACAGAGGTCGACCTCTCCCGCGTTGGGAAACGCATGGGGGACTATGTCGCCTCGCAACTCTCCAAGGCAGTGAATGTCGCTGCCCGCAACGAGCTGGTTGTGCAAGTCTGCCGTGAGCGATTGGCCGACAGGCAGACCCTGGTATTCTGCGTCGACGTAGCTCACGCCAAGAGCCTCGCGGCAACCTTTGAGAGGACAGGGGTCCCCACCGCCTGCGTGACAGGTGAGATGCCGGGTGAAGCCCGGCGCGAGGCATTGGCGAAGTTTTCCAGGGGTGAGGTGCAGGTCCTCACCAATTGCATGGTCTTGACCGAGGGGTACGACGAGTCGTCGGTGTCTGGGATTGTCCTGGCCCGGCCGACGCGCTCGGCGTTGCTGTACACACAGATGATTGGGCGCGGCACGCGTTTGCATCCTGGCAAGGAGGATGTGAAGGTCATTGATGTGGTCGATGTGACCCGTGACAACGCATTGGCAACATTGCCGAGCCTGTTCGGACTTTCACCCAACTTTGACTTGGAAGGCAACACGACCCAAAGGGTGCAGGATGCATTGCATTGGACTCAGCACAACCGGCCGTGGGTGCGAGCGGACTTGGCTACGTCCATGAGTGACTTGCGCTATCGTTGTCAACGAATCAACCTGCTCGACCTCGAACTTCCCCAGGAGCTCGGCGGCCACGTTGACTTTGCCTGGACCGCAGTGGCCAAGGACACCTATCGTTTGGGATTAGGAAAAGCGGAGTCGCTCGTGGTCGCGTCGACAATCCTTGATCGCTGGGAGGTGGCGTTGCACTCCTCCTCGAGCCCCAAAATTTTGTCATTGGGCAAGGATGCCCGCGATGCAATTCGGCGAGCCGAACAATGGGTGAGTGAGCAACGTCCAACGGCCGTCGGTCTGGTTCGACGGGATATGCGTTGGAGACGAGCGCCGGCATCACCGAAACAACTGGAGCTCTTGGGGAAAAAAGGAATTGACGTGCCAAAGGGGCTCACCAAGGGGCAGGCGAGCCACTTGATTGCGATGATTGGCCGTACCAACCGCACCAGTTAGGAAAGGCTGTGCCTTGCAGCCGGTTGGAATATCCAGTTTCCACTACGACAGGTTGTACGCCGACAAGGGTGGTGATGGCTGTGTCGAGTCCGGGCCAGAGAGGCTCTTCGCTGGTTAGCACCACGGAAGCGAGATCCCGGTGCCCCAGCCCGTTTGCGGTGAGGATGCGTTCACACATGAGAGCGATGCGCTCATTGGCGACAGTGAGCCAATCACCGAGGACGTCAGACCCAACTTCGATGGGGGCACCCGCAACCGTCAACTGCCATGGTGCACCGGATTGGCCATTCCGTCGCAATGCGCCGATCTGTTGAATGAGATGGCTTTTGAGAGTGGGGTCGTCGTCGACATCGAGCGTGTGCAGTCGTAGAAAGGCCGTCGCGGCGACATCTGCAACGAGCATGTCGATATCGTTGAAACCGAGGTCTGGGGCGCTGTGGACGGTTACGACCTCGGCTGGGCCCCGGATCAGAGAGGCTCGAGTCTCCGAAAAGGATGCGTCGACCACCAGTCCGAATGCCCCTGCGCTCAATCCTGTTGCCAAAGTCGCAAGGGTTGCAATTGGATCTGGGATGAGCTCCACCGCTCGAACTCCGGCTGCCAACAAATGCTTGCGCAGGGATTCGCCGGTGGCCGCGGGAGTCGTTGCTGGGAGAATGACTCTGACACGCGTCACTGGCGTCTGAGGCAACTGCATGGTCATTTGCTCGAAGAGGATATTGACAACCTGACTGAGCGCGACGGTGGTTTCGCCGACCGTTATTGCCAAGTGGTTATCGCAAGGCGACAGGGAGATGCCGAGGCGGCGAGTCGCTGCTATTGAGTGTGCGGAGGGCCATGGTCGTCCTGCCCAGGTCAGCAGAGCGGGAATGAGCATACCTTCTGCACTTGGAATGACTCGGTCATTGTCTACGCCGATGCGCAACTCTGATGCAAAAATCTCAAGGGAACCATCGCCGACCGCTCGACCGCTGAGAAGAGCGGCACCACATGCGTCGAAGATCCAATCGCCAGCAGACAGAGCCGCCGCCAACATGGGCGCAGGAGCAATTTGAGGCTCCTCTTCTTCGAATGCGCCAAGTGCTTCTGTGACTTCATTATCTGAGCGCTCGGCAGTTTTCTCCCTTGTCGTTTCGTCGAGTGGGTCGAACGCAACATCGACAGCAACTTCCGCATCGACTGCCAAATCGAAGTGCTCATTGGATGCTTCCGTGCTCAATTCATCCGGCGCACCCATATCGGCGAAGGAATCTTCCAGAATTGAGTCGAGGGCACTTTGCTCCTCCGCATCCAAATTCGCCTCTTCGACCGATGCGAGAGGCGTCTCTGTTGTTCTTGTTTCGGCTGGGTGCCCGTCGGTTGGAGGGACAGATTTCTGCCGCTGCGGTGCCCGCTCGCCATCGCCCCGCTCGGCCACGATCTGATGGATGAGCTCATCGGTCTGTGGATCGAGGTCGATGAACTCCAGTCCCATTCCAGGGGGGGTGTCCGGGGTTGCGGTGTCGGCACGGCGGGCCCAGCGAACGATGCCGAGGCCACGGAGGATGCGGGAGTTGTCTGCCAGACGGTATTCGAAACTGATTCTGCTTCCCACAGGCGCAGGATCCGCGGTCCGCACGAAGATGCCCGTTCGAGAAAGATTTTGGGCAAACCTCTCAACGAAAGTTTCTCGGTCCGGGTACTTGAGGTTGACCTTGATCTTCACGTCAACCCGCTTGTTACGGCCCGGGCTGGGGGCGTTTCCTGGCACGGGCGAATTAACTCCTGGCACTAATCGGTGATCGTGTAGGTGAGCACCAGCTCTTTCTTTTTGCGCATCACCTTCAGTGTGGTGGGGTTCTTCCCCTGTCGCAGAGCAGCCATGAGCTCCTCCACAGAGGCGATGGCAGTCCCATTGGCTTCCATGACCACATCATTGTTCTTGAGGCCCAGTTGGTCAAACAAGGAAGCGGGTTTGAGGCCACGAACCATGACGCCACCATTCTTGGCCGGGGCGAATTTTGGCCCCTTGCCACCGACTGCTGCTGCCGCGTGCAGTTGACGCAGCAGCCACTTGGAGCTCACCTTGAGGTTGTCGCCATCGGCTTTGACTCCCGATTCATTGATGCCAAGGACAACGGCCGCGTCTGCCCATGGGTCGAACGTGGGGGACGTACCTTTGGCGGGTGCAGCGGCAGCGCCTTTGGAGACCTCACGTTGGAAGAACTCCATCATTTCTTCCATCTTCTTGAGCGACTCGGTGGTAGACACTTCGAAGCCAGAGAGTCTTTGGTCCAGTGCTGCAACATTCGTGTTGATATCACCAGCGGCGTCGGCGGCACCCTGCATCTTTTTGACCTGAGCATCGAGGGCGTTGAATCGCTCCTCAGAGATCCCGCCGCAGCCGATCAACATGGTCACTGTAGCCACGCCGAACAATCTCGCCGTCCACCGGTCCATCTGTGCCTCCTTGCACAATGAATGCATAGCAAAATGCTTTGTGCCCCCTCATGTTAGAGCGCTTGACAGCGGGAAGCAAAATTTCTCCAGGGCCAGGTTTGCCATTCTGGCGTCAACCATCGGCGACGATAGAGGAAAGCTGTTCGAAAAGCTTTTCCAGATCATCTGGTTGGCTGCCGCCCGCCTGTGCGAGCTCGGGCTTGCCGCCGCCACGTCCACCGATAATTGGCGCGAGATCTTTGACCAGCTTGCCCGCCTGGAAGCGTTTGGTGAGGTCTGTTGTGACCGCAATCAGGAGGGTTGCCTTGTCAAGGTCGCGTCCGCCGAGACAGAGGATTCCGGACTGCATGCGATCGCGTAGCTTGTCGGCGAGCTCTCGCAGCTCTTTGCCACCGATGCCGTCGACCCGCGTGGCGATGACACGGACCCCAGAGACATCCTTCGCTCTTGCAAGCAAGTCGCCTGCTGCATCGGTGAGCTGGCTGAGCTTGGCGTTGTCGAGTTTCTTCTCGTTGTCACGGTTGGTCTTTTCCAAAGCCGCGAGGGCCGTGAGAATGCCGCCGGTATCAACGCCACGAAACCTCTCGGCGATGGCATCCACTTCAGTGGAGCGAGCGTTGCTGATTTGCACGGTGGCATGCCAACAGTCGCGCACGGTCTGCGCTGCGGATGCTGTGAACCCTTCTTTGAGGCATGGAGCTTCGACGTCACCCACCACGAACGGCGTCGGCTCAATGTTGAGCTCCCCGAGCTCCTGTACGAGCTGATTGTTCTGGCGGATCTTTTTCGCGATTGTGCGTAGTGTCGGTTGGTCATTGTCTGCCTGTGGCTGGTCGGGATGTTGCAACATCGACTCCAATCGGCCCAGCCAACCTGCGAGTCGAAGTGCACGCTGCCGCGCCGGATTGCCAACCTCCGCTTCGATGCGGCGGACGCCGGAGGCCACGGCCTCCTCGTTGGTGATGAGGAGCATGTCGATGTCAGCGGTGGACTTGGCGTGGGTGCCGCCACAGAATTCGATTGAAGTGCCCATCGTCAGCACGCGAACCACGTCGCCGTATTTCTCACCGAACAGGGCCATTGCTCCCTTCTTCTTGGCCACATCAAATGGTAGGACCTCGGTGATGACTTCGTTGGCTTCGGCAATTCGATTGTTGGCGTCGTCTTCGACCGCTCGCAGTTGAGCCCATGTCGGTGCCTCGAACTGAGCGTAGTCAAACCGGAGGTGCTCAGGATCAACCAGAGAGCCTTGCTGCTTGACGTGATCACCGAGCACCCCACGCAACGAAGCATGCAAGAGGTGTGTGGCGGAATGGTGGGCACGTGTGAGCTTTCGGACATCGGGCTCGTAACCAGCCCACACTTTGTCGCCGAGACTCAAGGTCCCATCGAGAATTCGACAGTGACAAACTGTGAGACCCTCAATGGGTCTTTTCACATCGACCACTTCAATCACCAGATTGTCGTTGACGATCATACCCGAGTCGCCGACCTGCCCACCGGACTCGCCATAGAACGGTGTCGGATCGACAACCAAGGCGACCTCACCGGCGTCGGCTTTGTCGACCTCGACCCCGCCCTGGACAATCGCGCGGATGGTCGCGTGTGCCTCAATATAATGGGTGCCGTCTGCGTCCCGTTTGCGCCAATGTCCGGTTCGGGATTCTAGGGGCTCATCCTCGTGGGGATAACCGATGAACTCGACGCTGCCGAGTCTTTGGCTCAGCGCTTTGTAAACATCAGCCACCGCGGTGGTGCCGACTTTGGAGCCCTTGCTGCCTTCCTTCTGTTTCTTTACGAGCTTTTCGAAACCGTCGAGATCAACACCAAGGCCGTTTTCTTCGGCAATGACCTCGGTGAGATCGGGTGGGAACCCGTAGGTATCTTTGAGGGTGAAGGTGTCCTCGCCAGTTACCACCTTGCCGCCGTTCTTTTGGGTTTGCGCGATACGGGCGTTGAGAAGCTTGAGACCGGTGTCGATGGTACGGCGAAAACCCTTCTCTTCTGTCTGTGCGACCAAGCTGATGAGAGATTGGGAGTCCCCGAGCTCCTCAAAAACGTCGCCCATGATTTCGACGACTTTGGCGCAGGCGTGATGCAAGAACAGCTCATTCTCGAAGCCTAGTTTTTTGCCGTGGCGAACGGCGCGCCGCATGATGCGGCGCATGACGTAGCCGCGGGCGGTGTTGCTCGGCTGCACTCCGTCTGCCACCAAAAATGCGGTGGCACGGGCGTGATCGGCGATGACCCGCATGCTGACATCATTATCGCTGTCGCCGCCGCAGTAGGGCTTGCCGACTGTTTCGGCGACCACATCGATGATCGGTTGAAACAAGTCGGTGTGATAGTTGGAGCTCTTGCCCTGTAGCAGGGCTGTCAATCTCTCCAGGCCCATGCCGGTGTCGACGCTGGGCTTGGGCAATAACACCATCTCGTCCGCCGATTTGCGCTCGTACTGCATGAAGACGTTATTCCAGATCTCCATGACGCGGCCGGTTTCGAAGTCCTCGGGGGTCGGTTCGCCGTCGCCACCTTGGTCGTAATGAATCTCGGTGCAGGGGCCGCACGGGCCGGTGGGACCCATGGCCCAGAAGTTGTCCTTGGCACCCATGCCGAGGATACGCTCATCGGACAGGCCGGAAATCTTGCGCCAAAGGTCCCTTGCTTCGTCATCGGGGCCGAGGTCACCTTCACCGCCAAACACGGTGACCCACAAGCGGTTCGGGGCGAGCCCGATCTCCTTGGTGACGAATTCCCAAGCCAGCTTGATGGCTTCTTCTTTGAAGTAATCGCCAAAGGAGAAGTTGCCGAGCATCTCGAAGAGGGTGTGATGCCTAGCGGTGCGGCCAACCTCACCGAGGTCGTTGTGCTTGCCGGCGACGCGCATACACTTTTGTGACGAAGTGGCCCGGTTGTACGGCCGTTTCTCCGCACCGACGAAGACGTCCTTGAATTGCACCATGCCGGCATTGGTGAACATCAGGGTCGGGTCGTTGGCTGGAACCAACGAGCTTGACTTGACCACAGCGTGTCCGTGCCCGGCAAAAAAGTCGATGAAGTGCTGTCTGATTGCTTTGGATGATTCGCTCATGATGGCAGGCCTGGTAGCACACCGGCCCTGTCCGCGGCAATGTTCTCTTGCGTCAATGGGATGCTCAGGCATCGATCCTGTCCTTGGGGATGTTGTTGCAGGTGGACCGTCCTTGCCATGCGGCGTCGAAAACCCTTGACACTGTGACGCGGTGTGTTAAGCCTGCCAAAATTCTGGTTGGAGAGGTGCCATGACAAAGACAGCAAAGAATCGAGCTGAGGACTTGTTTCACGGTCTGCAGAAGAAGGCCAAGGCCTTCGCAGAGGCTGAGGAAGGGGTGGTCCACACAGCCAAGGATTTGATGCGCAACGGCTTGAGCGCCGCCGACGTGACCTCCAAGCTTGAGGAACTGGTTGGCAAAGTCAAAGCCAATGCAATTTTAGAAAAGCTCGATCCCCAGGGTGCCTTGGCTGCCTTCAACGGGTACCGTGACGACGTTGAAAGACGTGTCGACGAAGTGATTAGGGGGGTGTTGGGCTCATTGCCAGTTGCCACCAAGGTCGATTTCAAGGGGCTGCAGAAGGAAGTCGTATCCCTGCGGAAAAAAGTTGAAACCCTAAAAAAACAGGTAACTAGACAGTAGACAGAAGCAAAGGATCGTCTGGCGCAAATTGAGTGCCTGTCAAAGGTAGGTCCCGGTGGGAGAAATACCCACCAACCGCTTGAACAACCAGGGATTCCCGGTCGTCCCACACGTGTGAAGACGAATGGGGACCAAACAATGAGAAGTCTGTCCTCCCTGGTTGTTGGGCTGATCAGCGCAACGTCTTGCTGGATCTTGCCGACAACCACTCGTGTCCCCACTGTTGCGATGTGCTTCCAATTGGGGGAGCGAAACAGCGAGTGTTGAATATGGATAAACTCTCAACAATGGGTACTGAGAGCAGTCGGAATTGGCTCCGCGTGGTAGGGGCTGTCTTGCTGCTTGGCTTGGGAATGGGGTCCACCCATGCCGTGGCCGACGAAGTTGCGGTACTGTTGGCGTCCCGCACATCACAGGTCATGATGACTCCTCGGGATCCATTGGCGTTCATGGGTGAGCTCGATTACGTCCTCCCGCGTCCGGTGGTGGTGATGAGCCGACGGGATGCCGTGGCTCAGGAATTGCTCCACTATTCGCGGACAATGAGCGAGAAAGATGCGCTGCGCACGGCACGGGCACTCTGTGATGAGGCCGGGGCGCTCGGCTGGGATCCCTTCATGTATGTGGCGGTGATCCATGTGGAGAGTTCCTACAACCATCTAGCAGTCTCTCCCGTGGGCGCAGAGGGGCTCATGCAGTTGATGCCCTTCACCGCGGAATGGATGGCAGAACAAATCGAGCTCGAGTTTGCCCAGGGCAACAGTTTCGACCCAGTTATCAATGTTCGCCTCGGCACCCACTATCTCGAGCATTTGCGCACTCGGTTTGATCGCATGGACCTGGTGTTAACCGCTTACAATCGTGGGCCCACCGCCACTCGGTACATTTTGGCGCACAACAAGGGTCTGCCCCGTAACGTTCGGGATTTCTACGCTACCAAGGTCCTCGAAAAATACAGTGTGTTGCGATCGAAATACCGGCACCTGCCACTTGGTTGACTCGCTCCACTCGATTTATCCGGCAATTGAAGGATAGACAATGGCATGGCGGATTGCACCCGATGCCATTGACCAGCCGCCCGGCGTTCCGTAGGTTCGCACACGGGGGGCGATCATATGCGGGGTTGTGTGGAACCACTAGCGATTCACCCTGATGTCATCAAACAGGTGCTCACCCTGATACTTGCTGGTGGGCGTGGCGAGCGTCTTGACCCCTTGACCCGCCACCGCTCAAAGCCGTCGGTGCCGTTTGGAGGTACTTTCCGCATCATCGATTTCGTTTTGGCCAACGCGGTCAATTCTGGCCTGCGGCAGATCTGTTTGCTAACTCAGTACAAAGCAACTTCGTTGATGCGTCACATCAACACCGGGTGGAACATCCTGTCTGCCGAGCTAGGGGAGTTCATTTACACCATACCCCCACAGCTGCGTGTGAGTGACCATTGGTACCTTGGCACCGTCGACGCCGTGTACCAGAATGTTTACACCATTGGAAAGGTGCGACCATCCTATGTTCTGGTGCTCTCCGGTGATCATGTCTACCGCATGGACTATCGTGAGTTGATTGCAGAGCACATTGCCAAACACGCAGAGCTGACTCTGGCGGTCACCAATGTTCCAGCGGCTGACTCAGCAAGGTACGGTGTGGTGGAGCGATCGGCGGAGGGTTGGGTCACGGGATACAAAGAGAAACCAAGCTTGGTTGGTGGTGACGAGATCACCGCCAATATGGGCATCTTTCTTTTTGATACCAATTTGTTGATCGATGCGGTCAGCAGGGATGCGAGTCGCCAAGATTCGCGCCACGATTTTGGCCACGATCTTATTCCTGAGCTCTTGCAACGGGGTGCGCGGGTCTACGCGCATCGGTTCAAGAGTGCTGGGAGCAAACCCGAGCCCTATTGGCGCGACATCGGCACCCGAGATGCCTACTACGAAGCAAACATGGATTTGGTCTCGGTCTCGCCACATTTCAGCCTTTACGATCGCACGTGGCCGATTCGCTCTGCGCCCATTCAAGCGCCGCCTGCGAAGTTTGTTTTTTCCGGAGGTGAGCTGAATCGAGTGGGGCAGGCCCACGATTCCCTGGTCTCGCCGGGGGTGGTTATAAGTGGTGGCAGCGTTAGGGGCACCATTTTGGGGCCCAATTGTCGTGTGAATTCCTGGGCGACGGTGGAAGAGTCGATTCTCATGGATGGTGTTGATGTTGGGCGCCACAGCATGGTGCGCAGGGCGATCATCGACAAATACGTGGTCTTGCCGCCCTATTCGAGAATCGGGGTTGATGCGGACCGCGACCGAGAGCGTTTTACTGTGACGTCGAGCGGTATCGTCATCGTCCCGCGCGACGCGGTATTGTAGGAGCCATTGATGCGCAAGACAGTCGCAATCGTGTTTGCGGGCGGGCGGGCGGAGGAGCTCTCCGTGTTGACCCAGCGTAGGCCCAAGTCTGCCATTGTGTATGGCGGGGCCTATCGGATGATCGATTTTGCTCTGACCAATCTGGCCAATACCGAGGGTATCACCAATGTCGGCATTCTTACGCAGTACCGGCCGTCATCTTTGATAGACCATGTGGGCATTGGATTGCCTTGGGATTTCGTTGGCACACGGCGCGGCGTACGAATACTGCCTCCCTACACAGGGCCTCAAGGGGCCCAGTTCTATCGCGGTACGGCGGATGCGTTGTATCAAAACATAGACTACTTCGATCTCTATCAGCCCGATGATGTCCTCATCGTCTCGGCCGATCATGCCTATCACACCAGCTATGAGCCGCTCCTACGGTTTCACATGGAGCGCGCCGCAGATGCAACCTTGGCATTCACGCCGGTCGCGCACAATCCCTCTCGTTTTGGCATAGGTGAGCTCACCGCCGACGGTCGGATGGTTAGCTATGCAGAGAAACCCGAGCATCCTCGCAGTAACTTGGCGTCGATGACCGTCTACGTGTTCAAGCGGGAGGTGTTGGTCGAGGAGCTCAAGAGACACGCCGAGAGTCAGGAGAAGCCTCGGTCATTCCATATCTACGACGAGATACTGCCGCGGATGATGGAGCGCCGCCATGTCTTTGGCTGGGTCTATCACGGAGACTGGGAGTATGCTCGGACGCTGGATGCCTATTTTGAAGCGCATCAGGGGCTTTTGGGGGAGAACCCGCGTTGGGATCAAAACGTCGCCAAGGTCCGTACCAACTCCATGGAGGGTCGGGCAGCGACACCGCCACCCGCAAAGGTGGGTCCCGGCGGCAGCGTCATGGATTCCATCATCACTGGCGGTTGCAATATTGCCGGTGCGGTGGAGCGTTCCGTTTTGTCGCCAGGCGTGGTGGTCGAGCCTGGAGCGGTGGTGCGCGACTCCGTGCTGTGGGACAACGTCGTCGTCAGGTCGGGCGCGATCGTCGATCGGGTTATCTGTGACAAGAGATGTGTGATCGCAAGTGGTGCCCACGTTGGGTTGGGCGAGCTGTTTCCGTCCAATGAAGAGCTACCTGGTTCGCTCTCCTGTGGCGCGACGGTGTTGGGAATGGATGTCCATGTCCCTGCTGGTGCGAAGATCGGACGTAATTGCATCATTTATCCGCGGGCGGCGGCGGCGGATCTTTCCGCACCGGTCGCCTCGGGGACAACGGTGCACATCGATGAGTTCTGATTCGAGGCGGCCATGAAAGCGACGATCATTTCCAAGGAGTATCCGCCTCACGTTTACGGTGGCGCTGGGGTGCACGTGAAGTTTCTCACGCGTGAGCTCGCCAAACGCATGGCTGTGGAGGTGCGCTGTTTTGGTGAGCAGAAGCTGGAAGACGGTAATCTCCAGGTGTCGGGGTATCGGACGTGGGCGCGCATGTGGGAAGGGGATGAGCGCCGATTCAACTCAGTCTTGGGAACCCTCTCGGTTGATCTGTCGGTCGTCCGTGATCCCATCGACAGTGACATTGTTCATACCCACACCTGGTATGCGGCGTGGGCGGGGTTTTTGGCCAAGAAGCTCTATGGGATCCCGTTGGTCTGCACTGTCCACAGTCTCGAGCCCTTGCGGCCGTGGAAGGAAGAACAGCTCGGTGCGTCGTATCGGCTGTCGTCGTGGGCAGAGAAGGTGACGCTGGAAAACGCCGATCGCATAGTTGCGGTGTCGCATGGATCCAGAAAAGACATCATCGACTTGTTTGACGTCAACGAGAGCCGCGTCGAGGTCATTCACAACGGTATCGATCTCGATCTTTATCGACCCGTGAATACCGACGGGACCCTCAAAGCCTATGGAATCGATCAGGATTACATTCTGTTTGTCGGTCGGGTCTCCCGACAGAAAGGCATCGAACACTTGATCGATGCAGTAGACATGATCGCCCCGTCGGTGAAAATTGTCCTGTGTACCAGCGCCCCCGATACCAAGGAGTTGCAAGCGGAGATCGCGGCGAAGGTCGCAGCGCAGCCGCGCATCGTCTGGATCAATTCTTTGCTGCGGGAAGACCAATACGTCGAATTGTACGCGCAGGCACGCTTGTTCGTATGCCCGTCGGTGTACGAGCCCTTCGGTATCATCAACCTAGAGGCGATGGCCTGCGAGACTCCGATTGTGGCGAGTCGCATAGGGGGAATTCTCGAAACCGTTGTGGATGGCGAGACCGGCATACTCGTCGAACCAGGCAGTCCTGTTGCCATTGCCGACGCAGTCAATCAACTGTTGAAGAACCCAGAACGAGCGGCACAATTTGGCAAAAACGGTCGCAAGCGGGTCGAAGACCATTTTTCCTGGCCGCACATCGCTGATCAAACGGTGGGAATGTACGAACGCGTTGTGGAACAGTGGCGTTCGCGCGCGGAATAGCCGGTTGCCAGGTTGGATAGGCCTTATTGTCCGCGCCGCATCTTCGCTACGGCATCTTTCATATCGCGAAGGCGAAGCGCTCGTTCGACGGTGTCCACCAAGTCATCGACGCGCCAGGGTTTGGCAACGACGTGGGCGATGAGCCCTCGGTCTTGGGCCTCGAAAACATCTCTGAGCTCGGGATAACCGGTGACCATGACGCCGATGATTTCAGGGTTCTTCTTCTTGGCTGCCTCGAGGAACTCGACGCCATTCATTTTGGGCATGGAGAAGTCTACGAGCGCGACGTCGACATGACGATCATCGAGGATTTTCAAGCCCTCAGAACCCGAGAGTACGGTGATGACATCGAATCGATCTTTTCGCTTGAACACGCGTGCCATCAGATCATTGTTGTGCGTTTCATCGTCAACGCTGAGAAGCACGATCTTGGTCTGTGGAGACGTCATCGATCCTCGGCCGTACTCGTTTGGTTGTCGCCAATGGGGAGCCATACCGTGAATGTAGAACCCTGGCCCACGGTGCTTTCGGCCGTGAGGCTGCCGCCGTGTGCGTTGACAATTGAATAGGAGATCGACAGTCCCAGTCCCGTCCCTTTGCCCACGGGCTTCGTGGTGAAGAACGGGTCGAACACCTTGAGGAGGTGTGCTTCTGGTATGCCGGGGCCGTTGTCGGCCACCCCTATGGCAACACCATTCTCCCTGCGCGAAGCGGAGATGGAGACCGTGCCATTGCCATCGAGTGCCTGGACCGCGTTGGCGATGAGGTTCATGAAGACCTGATTGAGCTGCCCCTCATTGGCCATAATTGTCGGCACGTCTGTGCCGTAATTCTTGTCTATCGTTGTGCCCTTGCGGGTCTCGTGGCTCAACAAGCTGAGTGTCGTGTCGATGCAGGCGCGCACGTCAACTGGGCCGCGATCGGTCACACCGCTGTGAATGAAGCGACGAAGGTCTTGAATGATCTTGGAAGCACGCTCCGCGCCATTCCGAATCGAATGCAATAGTTTGCTGGTGTCGGCGCGGATGTACTCGTAATCGAGGTCAGCCTTGAGCGTGCCGATCTTGGTCGCATCCTTCTGCTGCAGCGTGCAGGCGTCGTATTTCTCAATGATCTGTTGGAAAGTGCCGACGTAGGTATCCAAAAAATCCAAATTTCCGTAGATGAAGTTTATCGGGTTGTTGATCTCATGGGCGATCCCAGCCACCAGTTGTCCGAGTGATGACAACTTCTCCGATTGGATAAGTTGCGCGCGTGTCTGGCGCAATTCGCGGAGGGATCTTTCCAGGTCGGCGGTTCGGAGCTTGACCTCCTCCTCGAGGGTGGCTGCTCGTTGGCGTTCCCGCTCGAGCAACCCTTTGTATCGCTCCTGGATACGGGCTTCTGCCGTGACGTCGCGGTAAACTTCGAGAACGGCAAGGGTCTCGCCATTCTCTGTGATGGGGACCGCTGTGACGATGAGGGTGCTATCCTCTGCCGAACCCAGCGGGGAAGAACCGCGAATCTCGTCGACCCGAAAGGCGCGCCGCGACGACATCGTGCGTTTGGCCAGGCAAGCGGACGAACAGATGCCTAGGCGGAAAAGGTCGTTGCAATGGGTGTCGTCTTGCCGAGCGAGCCCAAGCAAGCGCCGTGGACGAACTCCTACGGCGTGCGCGTACGCTGCATTCCAAGCGAGAACACGCAACTCTGTGTCGACGATGACTGCCGCATCAGCAAGACCGTCGAGCAGCGCGGCAACTTGGGCGATGGCCGGACTGGAAATCTCTGCCGTTTGCATTTACGTGCCCGCGTCAAGAAATGCAAAATAGCTATCCTCAATATCGTCAAAAACCATCTCGTCGTGGCATTTACCGCAGGTGGTTCCGGTGAGCTCCGGGAAGGTGCCGTCTGCAACGTTCAGAATACGCTCTTCTTCGTTTCCACACGAGTCACAGATGAACGGAGCGACCACGGACACGATCTTGGCGTGTCCTACAAAGTTGCTGATCATGTTCAACTGGGACACAACCACCGGCGAGCAATCCTCCAACTCGATCTGAATCTCAGCAGGTATTTCGCGAACGAAATTCACCCATTCGCGCACTCCGCAGGAATTGAGTGCGCCAATTCCTTTGAGACTGATGACCACGTGTTGGCGTGTCTTGATCGTGGCGAGTAGCGATTCGAAGTCGGCGTCTTCATTGACAGAGCCTTGAAGAACAATCCGCATGGTGTTCTCAACGTCTGTTGCCGTCCAAGTCAACGAGGTGCTCACGGGTTCCGCTCCTGGAGAAAGATGTTCAATGACTTCGGGCGTTCCGCAAAATCCCGGAAGGAGCCAGAGATATCCATGACTCCGATCATTTCTGTACGGTATTCGGGCGAAAGATTGATGATGAATTGGTTCAAGGATTCGAAGATGTAGTAGAGCCCCAAACCGGCACCGCCGTCTTTGGTATCGATTTGGTCTATGCCCTTCGAGAAGCATTTGCGCAAATACGCGAGGACGGTCGCTCTTTCCATTCGGCCGAAGTTGTCTCGAACCGACATGACAAACGATCTGCCGTCACATGCGTAACGAAAAAGGACATGCTCATTGGGTTCGAGAGAGATTTTTTCAGCACGAGATATTGACGCGTACTTGGGGTTGCCGTTGGCATCCGCCGGTGCGTTGTAAACGGCATTCATGATGAACTCATCGGCGACGCTGCGTGCACGATTGATAAGGCGTCGGTTGCAACCAATGCGGTCGAGATAATGCTCCAACGCGTTCAATTGTGTTTCTTTGTCTTCGCAGGAGTTGGTTATCGTATTTTCGATGATCTCGGCACCCCACGTCAGGTATTTCTCGAGACCGAACACGTCGTTCTTGATGATTTTCTGCACAGTCACGACGAGCTCATTGCCGCTCAGATCATCGGTTTTGGCAATGAGGTTGGTGAGCACCTGGTTGTCGAGCAGATCGAGGAAGGATTCTCTGTCCTTGCTCGAGGTGACCACCAGCACGGGTGGGGGTTTCTCTTGTTTGGCGAGTTCTTTCAGCAACTCCTGCCCCGTTTGATCAATGAAGTCATAGTCGAGAACGATCAGCTGATAGCGACCGTCAAAAGATGCGTTCGGCTTATCAAATTCGACATCAGCGCCAGTGGCACAAAGCACCTTAAAAAGAGCTTGTCGTTGTTTTGCGTTCCCCCACAGGAGGAGAATTAGCCTGTCGTTGTTGTCAACCAACTTTCACTCCCATGAGTACCAAACTCCAATGCCTACGAAAGCTCACAGGAGCCATGTAGTCAAGTCCCACTGAGGGAGACGCCCGCACAGTAGGTAACAACCCATTTCAGACACCATATTTCGCCGCTTGGGGCACCAGCTCGAGAGCCGCCTCGATCACGGCGACGAGTTTTTCTGCTTTGACTGGCTTGACCAAATAGTGGTTGATTCTGCACACATTGATCGCACTGAGGATGTCGGCTGTATCCGTGTAGGCACTGAGGATGATCTTCACGGCCTTGGGGTTGATCGCAATACTCTTCTTGAGAAGTTGCGTTCCGGACATTCCCGGCATGCGCTGGTCGGTGACAATCACATCAACCCGGTTGTCGCGAAGGAGTTGGACTGCTTGCTGGCCGTCGTCGGCGCGAAGGATCTTGTATGCCTTGAGGATTCGCTCAAGAAGATCGAGGTTGTTGACGTCGTCATCGACAATCAAAACAACTTTGTCCGCGTTCGACATCTATGCTCCCTGGCAGTCCGATCGAGTATTCGCCTTTGCGTGGGTTGTCAAGTTAGAGGTAGACCAATTGGTTCCCTGGCGTACGTTCCTTGCCCTTTTCGCCCAATCGGCACGAATCGAGTTACGTTTGCTGGATGCTGGCTGCCCGCAATCGAAAGAATTGAGCGATTGGTTCAGGGTCAACAGTGTGAAGAGCGTCAACAAAACTGCTTGCGCCTTTGCCCATGAAAAACTCATTTTCGAATTGTAATTCGTGACTGTACAACTCGCGGGCAAAGCTGCTGAGATCAGTGGGGCCGCCGATTTTCAAGGCTGCCCGTCGCAACGCATCTTCGAGGGTGGCTGCATTCTCAAAACGCTTGTCGGGCTGTTTGTCCAGACAACGGTCAATAATCTTGGCGAGACGCCGGGGAACCTTTGAACCAAACCAAGGCCGTTTGATTTTTTCGTCGAGGATGGCGTGCGCTGTGGCCTCGATGCTCGAGCGGTGGAACGGGACGGTTGCGGTGAGCATGGCTTGCAGTAGCAAACCCACACCCCAGATGTCTGTTTGTGGCGTGGCCTCTTTGCCACGGTACACTTCGGGGGCAACCCAGGGGGGACTACCCAAAATGGTGCGTCGATCCCATTTGGAACGACGATATCCGGCCAGTCCAAAATCGACGAGCTTCACAGTTCCGTCGAAGCTGACCAGTACGTTGTTGGGAGTGATGTCGCGGTGAACCAACACACGCCCGACGGTATCCGGCGCGTGTGCTCTCGCCAGCCCACGTGCCAGATCCGCAGCGATATTGGCGGCAAGGGCAGGGGTGACGGTTCGACTTTTTGAGACCAACTCGGACATGATTTGTGCAAGGCTTCTGCCATGCACATACTCGAGCACCATGTAGAGTGATCCGTCTGAACGACCGAGGTCGTAGACACGAATGATGTTGGCGTGATCCAATCGGGCGGCGAGCTTCGCTTCGTCGAGAAACAGACGGACCATCCGGTCGTCGGTGAGGAGCTCCGGGCGAATCTTCTTGATGACGGCGAGGCGTCGAAAGCCCATAGGACCATGTTGCCTGACCAGGAAGACTTCGGCCATGCCGCCTTCGGCGAGCTTGCACAGCACCTCGTACTTGTCAGCGAAGCTCTCGGCTACGGCGACTGGTTCCGGCCGCTCAACCGTCGGCTGGGGAATGGCGGGCGCTGTCGAAGCGACCTGGAGAGAGTCTCTTTGGGACGCCGCTGCGGCGAACGCACGCCAGTCGGCGGCTCGATCCTTGACGGCCAATGGGGTGTCGCACCGAGGGCACTTTGGCGGGCTTTTCAGGGCGCTTTCAATTGACTGCAGCGGAATCGTCGAACGAACCAGTTGTTTGCATTTGCCACATTGTGCGGCGAGTCTGAGGCTCGTCACTTCGGCACCGGCGACGAGTGAGGGGTCGTTGACAAACTGACGCAGTACCGGCGGCGGGCACCCCACCAGGGATACTCCACCATCATTTGCCAATTGGCGGATATCTTTGCGCCAGGTGTCGAACCCCGAAGGATCGAAATGGGTAACGTGGCCGAGTGCAAGCACGACGCGCTGGCCGCTCGACGCGAAACGCAACGGCGAGAATGCATCGGTAATCATTCCGGAAAGCTCGAAACGTGGCACAGAGGATTCCGTGGATTGCCGTGCTGCGAGCCGGACTCCAGGTACTTCCTGAATCCAGCTCTCTGACTTACGCAGCAGGCCAATCACGCTCGCCGGTGGTGGGGTGTATGTGGTCGACCGCACATACTCGAATAGCACCGATGGGTCATCGTCGAGTTCTGCGTCGTTACCACACAAACAGCATTGACGAACCGGAGCCTCACCGGAATGGAATGCTTCCTGATCTAGTTGGGCATCAAATAGGGATGCGGACTGTTCACCGCACGTGTCGCACTCGTAATAAGCCTGGAAGGTCAAAAGGGTGCCGCCACCATCGAAACCCACCACCATATTGAACTGGTCGGTGATTCGAGGAGAGCAACGGACGAAATACACACCTTCCACGCGCCCACGAATCGCATTGAGGGCTTGGATCCAATCCCTCACGCCAAAAGAGGCCACATGGGTAATGTGTGCCAGGTCAAAAACAATGTGTTTGGCGTCCCCGGGGTCGAGCAGTGCTGGATCGAAACCCTCATCCAGCCGTCCGCGCAGACCTCGGAGAAGGGCTTCCTCATGTCGGATCTCGCGCCACGCTTGCAGGCCAACCATATGAGCATGAACAGAACCCAGGTGGGACGTCCAGTCAAGTCCTTTGCCACGATCCGCCACCTGGCCCGATGGGGCACCATACGCTGCGGCGGCACATTTGAGTCGTGGCGAACGGATCCAGATAGAGCATCAGACCAGCGAACGCGGTCAAGCCCGCTTTCGTCGAGTTTTTGTGGCGAAGAATAGACCCGCGACTTTGTGACCGCTTCCGTTTGACGGATCAGGCAAACGGTTACAACGTCGGTTGGCCCAATCGTTTGGGGCCAGCAGCCGTTACCTCAGGGGCGCAGCCGGAAGCAAACAGTGCGAAATTATCAATGAAGCGTGCTGCCAGAGCGTCGTATTTCTTGAAATACTCGTCGCGATTGCCCCAAGCACGGGCAGGATCGAGGATCTCATGTGGAACTCCCGGACAACTGCGGGGTACCTCGAATCCGAACACCGGATCGATGCCGAACTCGACGTTGTTGAGGGCACCGTCGAGTGCTGCGTTCAATAGAGCACGGGTGTGGCGGATGCTGATTCGTTTGCCTATGCCAAAGGAGCCGCCAGTCCATCCCGTATTCACGAGCCAACAGCGAGCACCGTAGCGAATCATCTTGCTGCGCAGCATGTTGGCGTAGGTGTTCGGGTGGTGGACCATGAAGGGCGCACCGAAGCACGCGCTGAAGGTTAGCTCAGGTTCGATGCCCAGACCCACCTCGGTACCGGCGATCTTCGAGGTATAGCCAGAGATGAAATGGTACATCGTTTGTTCGGGACTCAAGCGCGAAATCGGCGGCAGGACGCCCGTCGCATCACAGGTTAGCAGGATAATATTCTTCGGGTGCGATGCGACCATTTTCTCGGGCACTGAGTTGTTGATGAAATCGAGAGGATACGCGGCGCGGGTGTTTTCTGTGATCTGATCGTCGTCGAGGTCGAGATTGCGAGTCGCTTCGTCATAGACCACATTCTCGATGACCGTGCCAAAGCGGCGGGTGCAAGCGTGGATCTCGGGTTCGTGCTCCGGGGACAGGCGTATAACCTTGGCGTAGCAGCCGCCTTCGAAATTGAAGACACCGTTGTCGCTCCAGCCGTGCTCGTCGTCACCGACGAGACGGCGGTTGGGATCGGCAGACAGCGTGGTCTTGCCAGTGCCGCTGAGGCCGAAAAACAGCGCTGCGTCATTGTCACGGCCGACGTTGGCGGAGCAGTGCATCGGTAGGACCTCGCGCGCAGGCAAAAGGTAGTTCATCACCGTGAAGACCGCTTTTTTGATCTCGCCGCCGTATCCAGTGCCACCAATGAGAGCAAGGCGGTCGGCAAAGTTGATGATGATGAATGTCTCGCTATTTGTGCCGTCGAGGCGGGGATCAGCGCGGAAGGACGGCACAGCGATGAGGGTGAACTCGGGGACGTGCTTCTTGAGGGCGTCTAGGTTCTTGTGGGGAATGAACATGCAGCGGGCAAACAGGCTCTGCCATGCGAGTTCGGTCACCACGCGGATGGGCATCTGGTATTCGGGGTCTGCTCCGGCGAGCATGTCCTGGACGAACACGTCCTCACCCTGCAAGTAGGCTTGCACTCGCGCAAATAGACCTGCGAACTTCTCGGGGTTGTACGGTCGGTTGTACTCCCCCCACCAGATTTTGGCTTCGCTGCTCAGTTCACGTACCACCGCCTTGTCGGCGGCCGCCCTTGCAGTATGAGCTCCGGTGCGCACAACCAGCGGGCCTGCGGTCGAGATGCGGGATTCACCGCGGAAAATTGACTCTTCGTAAAGCGCTGGTTCCGGAAGATTCCAGTAGACGCGACCGAGGTTCCTCAGGCCCTGGCTCTCCAGCGGAAAGCTTCCGGCCAGATCATTGGCGTGGGCCGCGGTGGGCGACGAGAGCAGTTTAACCTTCTTCATAACCAGTCCCTCACGAGCTTTCGCCCGCCCATGTACAGCTCGTTGGGCGCGTTGGGATCCAACGCCCAGCGGATGCGCTCCATGCCTTCTTTGATGTCTTTGATCGAGCCGCAATAACTAATACGGATGTGGCCTTCCATGCCGAACTCTTTGCCTGGCACTACAACTACGCGCACCTTGTCGAGGAGGAAGGCGGCGAGCTTCTCCGAACTCTTTTCCCACGCAGAAAAATCGGGAAAGGAATAGAAGGTGCCGTGTGGCACCACCAAATTAACGCCATCGAATGCTCTGAGACGGTCAACCAAGACGTTGCGATTGTTCTCGAGGGTGAGTCGAAGACTTTCGACCCCCGACTGTGGACCGTTCATCGCGGCGACGGCAGCACATTGTAGCAACGCTGAGGGTCCAGATGTTTGTTGGCCCTGGATCACCGTCATGGCTTCAATGAGCTTCTTGTTGGCGACTGCCCAGCCAATGCGAAAACCGGTCATCGCATATTGTTTCGATACGCCGTTGACGACGATGATCTTGCAGCTCTCCGATAGATCCTTGGCGTATTGGTAGCAACTCTCGGGACGACGCCCATCAAACAACAGGCGATGATAGATGTCGTCCATGATGAGGTAGAGCCCGCGCTTCTCACACAACTCCACCACAGCGCTAACCAACTCAGCGGAGTAGGTCACACCGCTCGGGTTGTTAGGGCTGTTGAGAATGATGAGCTTGGTGTACCGGCCCACATGTTCTTCGATTTCCTCGATGCGAGGCTCGAAGCGGCCATCCTCCGGAGTGATGGCGACTGGAATAGCGCCACAGAGCTTGGCCATCTCTGGGTAGCTAACCCAATAGGGTGCGGGGAAGATGACTTCGTCCTGCGGGTTGAGCACCGCCTGCATGGCGCACATGATCGCTTGTTTGGCACCCGATGAAGCCATGACATTCGCGGGCTCGACCAAGCGGCCGTAGAATTCCTCGGTGTAACGAATGATCGCCTTCTTCATCGCCGGGATGCCATCGGCGGGGGTGTAGCGCACCTCGCCACTCGACAGCATGCCGGCACCTGCAATCAAAGCCTCGATGGGTGCCTTGCTCTTGGGTTCACCACCACCGAGATGGATGACCGGCTCACCCTTGTCACGCAGCCTTGCTGCTGTCTCGTTGAGCTTGAGCGTTATTGATTCGTGGATGTTGCGGGCGATGAAACTGAGTGTCATGGCGCGGAATATACGGGACCTTTTCCTTTCAGAGCAAGACCCCTGGAAAAACAGGAGCTTTGGTCCACAGCGCCGGCAGGACCGACAGGATGTGGCCAATGCATCCGCGGAGCTGTTTGTCCTCTGTCAATGTCACGAACACTCCTTCTCTCTCCCTATTCCATATCTGTTGGAGGGGATGATAGCCTTTGGTCAATGGCCGCTGATCAGACTCCGGAGCACAAATCCGACGCCGATATCATAGTCGTATCGGACCTGCACATGGGGCGCGGCACCAATTTCGAAACCGGCCGCTATCACAACCTCGAGGCTTTTTTTTACGATGAGGACTTTGCGAGTTTCTGCCGTTATCTGTGTGATGACGCGCGTGCGCGTTCGTCGCGCTTCACCCTGGTTCTCAACGGCGACGTTTTTGATTTGGTCCGCATCGATCCGGATGTCGAAGCTGCAGACAGCGAGATAGAGCGCCGCTACGGAGCAGCCAGCACCCCGGAGAATGCGCCTCGAGTGATGCGACAGATACTCGAAGGGCATCCCCTCTTCGTCGGAGCACTCGCCCAAGTCCTCGCGCAGGGGCATGTCGTAGTGATCCTGGCGGGTAACCACGACATCGAGACACAGTGGCCGCCTGTCCGCGAAGTGATCCGCGACGCCATCGCTGAGGCGCTGGAAAAGAATGCCGCGCAACGCAATGCCATCGACGGCTTGCGGTTTCGCTCATGGTTTCATTACGAAGCGGGGCGGGTTTGGATTGAGCACGGCTGTCAATATGATCCAGCGAACTCCTTCCACTACCTGTTGAGAGGAAATCTCACCGACGTGAACTCGGCTGTGTACGCTGCTGAACACGATATGCCTCTTGGTAACTTTTTTCAGCGCTATCTCTACAATGGTTTTGGACACATCACCTTCATTGTTCCTGATGCCAGTGCTAATGCGCGCTACGTTCGCTGGTTTCTGCTCAATGAGCCGCGATTATTGACTCGAGTCTTGATTAGCCACCTCCCCTTTGCGGCACAGGTGTTGCGGCGCATCTCCAAGTCCGCCGACCCAGCGCGGCAACAACTGGAAGCCGCACACAAACAAGCTATCGAACGGATAGCCGAGAGCACTGGACTCGGCGATGATCTGTACAAGATTGATGGGCTCAAAGAAGCGCGCGGTGATGCTTCACAAGCGGTGCGGACTGTGGGCAGACAGTTGCTCAAGACCACTGCCATTGGCTTGGCTGCAGTGTTAACCGCTGTGGTGTTATGGTTCGTTGGTTTTCTCGCCATTGGTGAGCTGCAAACCGGGTATGGAATGCGCGCCCTCCTATTTATCACCCTCAACGTTGTCATGCTCGCGATCGCTGCCGTGGTGGTCATGTGGTCGCTTTTGCGTGGAGGTCGGCCCTGGCGCGGCAGGCCACTTGTGCGAGCCGCGCAACGCATCGTTGACATTCTCGATGTACCCATTGTGGCGTTTGGACACACTCATGTTGAGAACGTTGTGGCCTTGAATCGCAAAGGCGGCGAGCGGGCTTGGTATTTCAACACAGGTACGTGGATCGCGGTATTTCGACACGACGAACTCGTGCCTCGTGAGAGAGTTCAGTACACTTTCTTACGCGTACGTGGCAGTGAGGCCGAGCTCGTGCAGTGGAGCCCAGGTCGCGGTCAGCCGTTTAAGGTGATTTTGCTAGATGAACCGCCGCCACTCGAGCCCAACTGATTGCCAGCGTTTGATCCGTAGGCCGCAATGCGGAACCGCTCGGGATCAATCTCGGTTTGCACGATTCTCCGGACCTGCGAGTTGGGGGAGAGGGAGGCCGCAGTTCACCACCGTTTGACTGATCGCATTGAGGATCTTCGTGGAGGTCTGTGGGCGGGCACGCAAACGCACCTGAGTCGCGGCCGCCTTCTCCAGCTCGAGGCGAAGGGCCGGGATACCGGCGGGGTCGGTCACCACCTCGTTCAGTTGCACAACAGCCCGCTCCCCGACAAAGATGGTTGTGTCTGAGACAACGATATCGATGATCTCGGGATTGTGCGCCGCTGGATTAGCGCCCTCCAGGCAGTTGTTGAACGTAAAAACGTAGAGGAGCCCGACAAAACCTGCTGCACCGATGACCAATCCGACAGAGCTTGCGACGCTCGTTCCGCGTCGGCATTTGCGACGTCGCTCTCGCCGCCGGTCTCGGATGTCATCAATCTGCATCGCGCGAACTGTTTGGTGGTAGCGGGCGAGCCAACATCAGACCAAGTCGGTACGGACGGCCCGCAAGATAGCTGGCAATGCTGCTGGAAGTGAGGAGCACTCGCTTGTGGTGGCTGGAGGCGTGCAGAAGGCGTGGCGTGCCCTTTTCGCTCACGTCAACAAATCCGATGTGGCCGACGAGCAACCCAGGTTTGCGATTGCTGACCACCGCAACAATGTCCCCATCATGAAACTGTGGCTCAGCCTTGGCGACCAAATCCCGAGATAGCACATAGTGGCCATTGGCACTCAGGCGTTCCTCGATTGTGCGGATTTCCCTGGCGACGTCAGGCGCTGCGAGCGCCGGGTAGAATCGTGGATGTTTGGACATGAAATCGAATCGGTGCGAGACAGGCTGGCCGCCAAGCAGAGCGGTGAGCAAGGTATATCTGCCGCGTCGTTCGTTGTCGCTGAGCCAATCAGGGGCATAGTGCAGACGGGATGCGAAGCCGTCCATCTTGCCGTCGCGATAGCGCATCGATTCGATCTCGCGGACAAAGCACTGCTCGGTGGCATGGTTCTGCCAAACACATGAAGCTACGGCCAACGACGATTCCACCAGTGAGACACACTGAAACTGCGTCAAGTCAACGCGCAATACTTCTGGCTCACTGCTCTGTGGTGACTTGTCGTACGGTTTGCCAAGTTGAATGCGTGCGGCCCGAACTACGAGCGCACCAAAAGCCTCTTCGTCGCGGCGCTCACCGAGGTCACGATACCAGGCCAAAAGGATGGTGAACTGTTCGACGGGCAGGGCCGCTGTGCGAGCGGTGGTTGGCGACGTGGGAGCATCCGCAGCATGGACGACATTGTCCTGTTCGCAGGTGGAAACTCCGAGGAGCAGAGGAAACCAGAATGTAACTTTGGGAATCAGCATTGGGGGCTACACATTTTCCAATTGCCCATGGGTCTGCATCCAGTGTTGAAACCAACTGTAGACCAGACGCTGCAATGCGGTTGGTCACGATCTCCGGTTGAAGTGGGCCTATTCTTGGCGAGGTGAGAGGACAAGCCTCGGGATGTCCCGGTTAACGTTTGATCTCTTGACCGTAGCCGTGCCAGTCGGTGAATAGGAACATGATCGCCGCTGAAAGTGCAAGGCCGCCGGCTGTGGCATAGGAGACATTGGCGAGCAGGGCGTTGTTGTTAGCGTCGTTCTCGTAATCGACGAGGACTTTGCCTTGGATGATGCCTGAGCCAGCAGCCGTGGTATTGAATTGGCTCTCAGCGTTGTTGGCGAGTATGCCGAATAGGCCGCCCGCGGCGGCTGCGGCCACCGCTAGGCCGGCGACGGTGTAAAATGACCAAGGTGGCAAAGGTGGCGGGTCGAGGCGCAGTGCCACCTCTTCCGCGACGCCCCGCGACTTGCCTTCGCGCAAAGCACGATCGGCGTAGAGCTCCTCCACGGCGGGTCCAATGGCCAGGAGAAATTCTTGGCCGGTGCCGGCCTTCAGACGTTGATTGAACGTGCCAACGACTTTGGCCTGACCTTGGTCGATGCGACGAACGAGCATGACGTGCCCGTCGGCGGCTTTCGAGAGTTTGCCCGTGACCAGGTCATCGACACCGAGGGCACCGGCAATCTCAGCCAAGCATGATTCGTCACTCTCACAGCCAAGGAACTGCTTGTTTGCCTCATGGGACAGCATATCGCGAATCTCGTCCATGCCGATGACTGAGACGCCTTCGAGCTTGCGCAGTTCAGAGACAAGGCTGTCGGTGACCACGGTCCCGATGGCGGGGCCAATATCCTGAAGCTCAAGGTCGTAGACCGCCACGCGCTTCGCTTGAGCGAGGTTGGTCG
>Ga0156400_1223_pt1 | contig 37304 bp, 27 predicted proteins | sample RifOxyA3_FD_108044 | JGI IMG/M metagenome (GOLD analysis project Ga0156400, IMG submission 108044) | Deltaproteobacteria bacterium RIFOXYA12_FULL_58_15
CTTGGCGTCATCACCTGAGGCAAGAGCCCAGTGCGGGAAAACCGCTCGCTGGGATCTGTGGAGGGGGCTATGGGCAACCATGGTTCCTACTCCGACTCCAACCGCGCCGTATACTCACCGTCCGGCAATCCAAGAATCCGCTGGGATGGGGCGATGCCTGCGTCACATTCGGGTTGCGTACATGACGAATAGCGACGTTTCAGAGACAGCGGTCCCAATACACTCTTCCATGTCCGACTGCGTCTACCCTCCGACTCAGTTGCCTCTGCGCATTTCGGGCATGGAACAGGATCTCCTTTGGCTTGTTCATCGAGTGCGTCAAGGCGGGCTTGAAGCTTGGCCTCAAGGACAGGCCGGACGATCCTACGAGAGACAGCCACCGCTTCACGCTCGGCATCGATGGCGTCTTCGTTGTCCTCCAACCCATGGGCCGCGAAATGTGCCAATTCGGTGGCACCGGCCACAAATGCATCGGCCATGGCCTCCCCGTGCGCGCGACCAATTTGTGCCGCGAGTTGAGAGCAGACCGCTTCCGCGAAACCTGGTGAAAAACCACCGCCGATATCAAACGCCTTCTCACAGATTTCTATCCACGGGCTACTGCATATTTCGGTAGAATGCATTGTGCGGAGTACCTCGCCGGGCTGCTACTAACCCGGTTGCTATAGGTTCAACAACCGCAGACGAAACCAGTCAAATCCGGAAAACTCCGCCATTTTCACCCCGACTTCCGGGATCCGCACCCTGTTGGCTGCGCCTGCTTGACTCGGCGTCATCGCGAGAGATACTCAGCAATGAAGAATGGATCGTCTCTCTTCTGAGTTCCACTCCCTGGTTGGGTCCCCAAACAGAGTGGAATCGGCCGAAGGTTACGCGATGGTTACACGAATTGCACTGGTCGGATGCGGTTATGTTGCAGACTTTTACATGAAATGTTTGAAGGGATACGCGGGTGTCTCCGTCGAGGGTGCCTATGATCGAGACCCATCGCGACTGGAGGCGTTCTGCCGCTACCACGGTGTTCGCGCATGTGCGTCACTTCCGGCGCTTCTGGATCTCCCGGATGTTCTTCTGGTGCTCAATTTGACCAATCCCCGCAGCCATATGGAGGTCAGTTCTATGATACTCGAGGCGGGGAGACACGTTTTTACCGAAAAGCCTCTCGCAATGACTTTGGCGGAGGCACAGTCCTTGGCCGCGCTTGCGCGAGAGAAGAACCTCCGCATCGGATGTGCTCCGTGTAACATGCTTTCAGATATGGTGCAGACCGCGTGGAAAGCCATACGCGATCGGGCCATCGGCGATGTTCGTGCAGTGTATGTGAACTATGATGATGGCCTCATTGCGCCGCGCGCGAAACCGTGGCTCTTCAAATCAGCGTCCGGTGCGTTTTGGCCAGCAAAAGACGAGTTTGAGGTTGGCTGCACGTATGAGCATGCCGGGTATTTCCTCTCGTGTTTGTCGGCATTCTTCGGACCTGCCCGACAGGTGACATCAATCGCAACATGCCAGATCGCTGACAAAGGGATTGCAGTTGACACAATGGCGCCCGATTTCTCAACTGGTTGTATCGAGTATGACGGAGGCATTGTTGCCCGCGTAACCTGCGGATTACTCGCACCAAAAGATCATTCCATGTTGGTTGTTGGAACCGAGGGCACGCTTGTGCTGCCCGACCTCCGCAATGAGAAACGGCAGGTGCGGATCCGCCCCTTCGCAAAAAAGGGGAGAAGACGGTACGAGCGGATCAAGAAGTATCCCAGGGCGCGGGTTTCACCGCTCATTTTGGTCCATAAGTGGCACAAACCGGTGGACTTCTTTCATGGTCCAATGGAGATGATTGACGCCATCCGAGAAGGTCGCCCGCATCGACTGTCTGCGGAGCTCGGAATCCACATCGTCGAGATCATCGAGGCACTCCAATACCCCGAACGCTTCTCGTCTCATAAGAACATCGAATCTGATTTCCCCGCAATTGAGCCGCTTCCATGGATCATCGACTCAGACAGTAAGACCAACGGAAACAGCTGGGTCAGGCGTCTGCTTCCATGGTGACTCAACCTCGCGAAATTCGATGGGGGTTTGTCGGAACCGGGGGCATTGCGGAGGAGTTTGTCGCGGGTCTGGCGAGCCTCGACGGCGCCATTTTGCAGGCTGTGGCGTCCAGGGATCCTCGGAACGCGGCGCAATTCGCAAAGAAGCATCGATTCTTGTCGCACTACGATTCAGCCGCCGATCTCTTTGCGTGTCCTTCGATTGACGTGGTCTACATCTCGAGTCCGACCGTCAGCCACAGAGAACATGCGCATCTCGCTCTTCGAAATGGGAAGGCGGTGTTGTGTGAGAAGCCTTTTGCACCTTCCTGCGACGAACTTCGAAAGATACGCGACGACGCCCGTTCCCGCGATTTGTTTTGCATGGAGGCAATGCGGTTGCGCTTCAACCCCCTCGTCGTGGAGTGCAGGAGAATAGTGCAGGAGGGCATCTTGGGTCCTGTTCAGGCCATTTCGGTCGAAATGGGATACATGAAGCCGCCGGAGCCACACGCGAGAGAAAGAGCCAAGGGCGCTATGCATCGATTCGGATGCTATGCTCTTTCGTTTGTGCACTTCCTGCTCGGTTCTCCTGCGAGGCTTGCGGCAGATGTCACCTTTGATGAAGAGGGAGCAGACCTGAGCGCGGCAATTCAACTGTTCTATCCCAATTGCATCGCCCGACTCCTCGTCACCATGCGAGGTCGGACTTCGAACGAGGCGACCATTGTGGGACCTCTCGGGTCTGTTCTGCTCAAAGCTCCATTCCTCGACCCTCAACACATGCGTGTCGACGTGGTTGGAGGTGCCCAGGAGTCCTCTAGGTGCCTGAAAGCCGCACCCCGAGCCGGCCTTCGCGGTGAGGCGGTCGAGACGATCCGTTGTCTTCAGGCGGGGCTTCTGGAGAGTCCAAGCATGTCGCTTGCCGATAGTCTGGCAATTCAGAATCTCCTCGATGCGGTTCTTGCGACAAAGGACAATGGGCCGACGGCCTGAACGTCGGTGAGTTGTCGATAGTACTCTGCCCCCCATCGGTTGCGATCGACGTTCGCCGACGTCCTTTGCGGTCTCGACTCGTCGATCGCCCCTAGCGGAGCAAGAGGGCGGACAAACGGGCTCTGGGTGCGAGCGTGGATGAGGGCTGGCAGGGGCAGAATCCGATCCGCACCCCGGTGCACTCTTCCCTATTGGCGCTGTTCAATCAATCGGGACGATGTCGGCTGCTGCAAATGAATCAGGTGATTCTTGCTGATTGCAATCCACCCCATGCCGATGACAAGCTCATTTTGAAGCCCACCATTCATCAGGTCTTCGATGTCGGCTGTTCATGGGATGGCGTCAATCAAGATCTACCATTCTGCAGAGCGATACAGTTCAAGGCGAGTACGTTTGCAGAGTTGTCGCCAGGCACGCGGCGGTTGGGGAAGCACCGGAGCAGGTTGCACCGTTGTGGGAGCGAATGCCGATGGCACCACCACCACCACCTCCACCGGGTCCGCCGTCGGTCAGGTTCGCACCCGCAGCGGTGCCATCGAGAACATCGCCGGTTGCACCGGCACCCGGTAGAGCCGTTGCTGTTGCTTCAATGTTGTCGCCTCCATCACCGCCGTCGACCAGGATGCCGCCATTGAGGAGGACGCCATAGCCTTCGAGGACAATCATGCCCCCCGAGCCGCCACCCCCAGCACCATGATTGCCCTTCTCATTAGCACCATTGCCACCATTTGCGGCAACGGTACCGCTGAGGGTGAGAACGCCGCGTGCAGATATCTGCACGCCGCCGCCCGCGCCGCCCCCGGCACCGCCGCCGTTGTTGCCGCCGTACAGTGACTCGGGGTTTCTGCCGTCGCCGCCGCCGCCGCCGCCACAGCCGCCGACCACCGCGGTCAATGTCAACGAAGAGCCGCCAGCGCCGCCGGCAGAGTCACTGCCGTCTCCTCCTCTGCCTCCCGAGCCACGGAGCGCGCCGCCGCCGCCACCACCAGCTTGGAAGACGCCACCTCGCAATCCACCTTTGCCGGTGCAAGCTGTGCCGGGTGTGCCTGTGTAATCGAAGCCATCATCGCCGGGCGTAGCGGCGCTCTGTTCACCTCCGGCCCCCCCCGCGCCGCCTCCGGGTCCTCCCGGTGGACTGGCAAAACCTGAGGCGCTGGTACCGTTGAAGTCGATGCTGCCGTCGATGGTCGCATTCCCTGCGACCAAGACGACCAGGGGCCGTGTCGCTGTGCTGTCGTAATGGAGAGTGCTCGTGGCATTGAGGGCCAAGGAGGAGACGCACACCCAGTCGACGTTGCCTTCGGTGGTCGAGGCGATGAGCTGTGGCGTGCCGAGGCGGTTGCCGTTGCAATCACTGCTGCAGCTGATCCCGTTTTCGGTGAAAGTCAGCGTCTCACCGGCGCGTGGCGTTAACGCGATGGCGCTGCTCGTGCAGGCCGCCATGGTGGCGTTCGCGACGGTGCTCGCGGTGAGGCATACATCGCTATCACAAGTGATGCCACAGGTGATCTCCTGCCCAGCGATCGGGCCGCTGCCCGTGCCGTCGCAGAGCTGCAGCGTCACGCCGTCCCCATCACAGTAACGCTGGTTGGCGGCGCAAACGGCACAGCCCTCGTCCACCGCCTCATCGCAGTCGTTATCGGCGCTGTCGCACGCATCCTCGTCGCTCTGGTAGTTTGCTGGCGGTTGGCATACCCCATTGACATCGCGAACCGCGTCGGCGCAGACGCCGTGGGGGTCGTCGTTGTAGTTGCACGGGCATCCCTCGTCGATGAAGGTGTCGCAATCATTGTCCGCATCATCGCAGGTCGTTTCGTTGGCCTCGTAGTTGTCTGGCGCTAGGCAGCTGCCGTTACCGTCCTTTGTGCCGCTCTGGCACACACCTTCCATGTCGCCGCCGTAGTTGCACGGGCATCCCTCGTCGACGCCCTCATCACAATCATTGTCGAAGGTGTCGCAGGTTGATTCGGTGGATTCGTAGGTGGCTGGTGCTTGGCATACCCCATTGACATCGCGGGTCGCGGTGGCGCAGAGGCCGTCGGGGTCGTCGTTGTAGTTGCACGGACAACCCTCATCGATGGCATTGTCACAATCGTTGTCGGTGTTGTCGCACCTCGTTTCATTTGCTTGGTAGCCGCTCGGTTGTTGGCACACTCCGGTATTGGCGATGATCGCGGTGGCGCAGATGCCGTCAGGGTCGCCGCCGAAATTGCATGGACAGCCTTCGTCTTCGACGCCGTCACAGTCGTTGTCGAGGTTGTCACAGGTAATTTCGTCTGCCTCGTAGACGCCCGGTGGTTGGCAGACGCCGCTGTCGTCACGGGTGGCAGTATTGCAAACGCCGTCGGCATCGCCGACGTAATTGCAGGCGCAGCCTTCGTCGATGGCCTCGTCGCAGTCATTGTCGACGCGGTCACAGCTCGTCTCGTTCGCTTCGTAGTTGTCAGGTGCGATGCAATTGGGCCCATTGGGGATGCCGGTGGCGCAGACGCCGTCAGTATCGTCATTGAAGTTGCAGCCGCAGCCTTCGTTGGTCAATCCATCACAGTCGTTGTCGCCGTCGCCGCAAGTGGTCTCAATCTCCTCGAATCCCGAAGGTTGCTGGCATTGCCCTGCGCTGTCGCGGGTTGCGCTCGCGCAGACGCCGTCGGGGTCGTCCTGAAAATGGCACGGGCACCCCGAGTCGGCGATGCCGTCACAGTCATTGTCGACGTCGTCGCACAGGGTTTCGCTGGCCTCATGGGTTGTCGGCTCGACACAGTTGCCCGAGCCGTCGAGTTTGGCGGTGCCACAGACCCCGTCGGGATCTCCATCATACTGACAGGGGCAGTCGGTGTCGGTCGAGCCATCACAATCATTATCGATGCCGTCGCAGGTGGTCTCGGTGACCTCGTACGCCGCGGGTTGCTCGCAATTGCTGCCGCTGTTTGTGGCTGTGGCGCACACTCCATCGGCATCGTCGAGATAATCACAGGCACAGCCTTCGTCGGTGAGGCCATCACAATCGTTGTCGAGGCTGTCGCATGCGGATTCTTGAGTCTCGTACTCGGTGGGCTGTTGGCATTGGCCGGCAAGGTTGGTGGTCGTGCCTACACACACGCCGTTTGATTTGTCGCGGAAATTGCACGGACAAGATGGATCGGTGGTGCCTTCGCAGTCATTGTCGAAGCCATCGCAGATCTCGACGCCGCCATTGGTCTGTACGCACTCAGCGTTACACCCGGTGCTGACGAGGCCGTCGTCGTTGGTCCAACCCGCTTCGCAGCCAACGATGACGCACTCGTGGACCGTGCCTTCTGTGACACACTCGGCCGTTGTGACTCGGGGAAGCTCGAGGCAGTTATCGCCACACGCCGCGCAGTCGGACAGGGTGCCGAGCGTGCAGCTCTGGTGGCCGGACTCGGACTCGCAAAGCTGGGTGTCCAGATTGCAGACGAACCCGGGCGCACAATCACCCTCGGGGCTGCAAGCGAGATTGTCGAGATTGGCCACGATCTTCGAGCATCCCACTGTGATGATGACGCAAACGGTAAGACACCGAAAAATGCAGGCCATTGGGTTCTCCTTGGATCGCGTTTGAATCATACCATTTCTTCGGCGCAATCGCATCGTGACAAATCACAGGGTGACAAATCACAGGGTGACAAATCACAGGGTTGCAAGGGAGGGCACCGTGTGGAATCATCCGCCCCATGAAGCGGCTTTGGAGGGTTTCTGGGTGCCTTGGGCGCTCGGAGGTCGCTTCAACAACGACCTCGGTTCCAAGGAGATCCAGATGAAGCACACGGCATGGTTGCTGGCTTTGACAGTGGGAATGGCTATGAGCCTCGTCGGCGCCGCGGCGTCGGCTGCAGATTTGTCCCCAGTGGGCTATTGGAAGACCATCGACGACGACGGCAAGACGGAGAAGTCGATCGTTCAACTGTTTATGAAGGGTGACAAACTGCATGGCAAGATCCTCAAGCTCTTGCATCCGGACAAGCCGAATCCAGTCTGTGACAAGTGTGACGGGGCGAAGAAGGACAAGCCCATTGAAGGCATGGAGTTCTTGTGGGGGCTCGAGAAAGACGACGATGAGTGGAGCGGCGGCACCATCTTGGATCCCAAAAATGGCAAGGAGTACTCTTGTTACGTCGAGGTCATAGAGGCCGGCAAGAAGCTGAAGGTCCGCGGCTTTATGGGCATCTCTTTGTTGGGGCGTACGCAATATTGGAATCGCAGTGACAAACCAGCCGCTCCGGCCCCAGAGCCCACTTTGCCCGCGCCGGCAGCAGAACCAGCGCCAGCGCCAGAACCAGCAGAGTAGAAATGGTGTTGGCGGGCTTAGGCCCGTGTCCAGGAGAAGAGTATGAAGTCCCAATGCAATCGTGGGGGCATCGCGCTTTGTGTGTCGTCTCTGTTTGTGTGGTCTGCCTGTGGTGACGATGAGGCCAAACCCGGCCCTGACAGTTCCAGCACCAAATTGGTGGCGTCCAAGGGGGGCAGTGCCAAGAGTGCAGATGGTGGTCTTGAGCTGATTGTTTGGCCAGGTGCCTTGTCCCAGGATGCGACGGTCATCATCGAGACAGGCATTCCTTCGCCGGCACCCGTGGCAACCATCGGGGCGCTCTACCGGATTCGTCTGGAGCCGCCAGCAACCACCGTGTCCGATGCACAAATCACCTTCTTCGTCTTGGCGACGAGCCTGGGCAACACCAATCCGCAGTATGACCTGCGAGTGGGCCACCGCTTGACCCAATCGGGCCCCTTTGGCGAAGTTCTCAAGGGTGATTACGATCCGGGGTCGTACACCATCATTGTCAACAGTCTCTACGATTTTGCCCTCATCGATGAGCAAGTCTATCGCGCGTGCCTCTGCGCCTTGGGCACATGCAACCAAGGGACTTGCGCCGAGCCGGCAGTCGTCTGTGGTGATGAGTACACGCCGCCACCGTGGAGCAGTGACGGGACCTGCGATGGTGGCTCCTGCGCCAGTTGGTCACCCACGTCATCACTCACTGAATTGGACGCAATCCACAGCCTGTATGTGCAACCGCACGTGGCGGTCGACGCAAATGGGACTCCGTGGTTGACCTACACGAGCGCCGGTACCGATGATCTCGATATCTTCCTCGTGAAACTCGATACTGCGGGGGCCGTGACCTTCGGCCCAATTCAAGTGAACACGACCGATGCGGCGGGACAGAACGAGCCGCGCATCGCTGTCCGCGGTGACGGCAGCGGAATTGTTTGCTGGGGTTCATCGAACGATGTGGGCAATCAAGGCTTTGCGCGCACTTTTGATGCCAGCGGTACTCTTGGCCCAGAGCACGAGATTGTCATGGGGGCGAAGAGCGTCTGGCGTCCGGCCTGTGCCGTTTTCGGTGATGGCTACGTGGCGGCGGGTGACCGTGGCAACGACGCAGAGAACAACAACGAGATATGGGTCACAGCACTCGACCTTCAGGGGGCGCCCATTGGCGATGCCGTGCGGGTCAGCCAGCTCGGGGACAACTATGAGACGGATGGCACCGTAACGCGTTCTGAGTTGGCCGTCGATGCCAATGGCTCCATCGGTGTCAGCTGGCAGCGGTTGTTTGTCGACAAGGCATCCGTTCGTTTTCTCAACTGCGGATTGCGCCCGCTCTCCTACGAGATAGACCTCGGGACGCTCGTCTTGGGTGATTTCGCATCTGTAGCATCGCTCGGACAGGGTTTTCTGGTGGCGTGGAGTGACCCACAAACCAGCAGCAAGAGTCGGATCATGGGACGGGTTTACGACTCTTCGGGTATGCCCTCTGGCGGCAACGTGCAGTTGACCGAAGAGGGCTCTGGTCTGCGGGTGACGCCGGTCGCGAGCTGTGTCGACGCCACCACGTGTTCACTCATATGGATGACCGTCTCCGGGAATGCGGCGCATCGGTGGATCGACCTCGGCGGCGGCGGACACGGCAGTGAGACGACCCTCACCTCAAACGGTCAGCCCAACTACTTGGTGTCGACGATGGCGACCCACTACGGCGCGTGGTTCTTCTGGGTGGAGAATTCTCCCTACCGGATCCGCGGTGCCAGCGTTGCTCTGCCTTGATCTCGGCGCGTCAACGCTCGAGAGTTTCTAGCCACGCGCAAATCTTTGCGAGCCATTGCATCCGATCGCAGTGCTGCAGCTCGACCCAGGTGTGTGGGGCCTCTCCATAGCCGTAGCGACGCGGATCCGTGCTGACGAAGATGCCGCAGGTGGGAGTGCCGGTGCCGACGGCGATGTGCATAGGTCCAGTGTCACAGGTGATGACGCCGCGGGCTGCGGCCATGGTGGTTGCGAGCTCCCACAGATTCGTGGGCGGTGCGGGAGTGCCACATCTGCGTGCTGCGTCTCTCGCGACCTCGACCTCTCGGGGACCGTAAGTGATCACGGGAGTGAAACCGGCATTGGCGACGGAGTCTATGATGGCGGCGTAGGCATCGGCGTCCAGCATCTTGTCCTTGGTGCGGGCGCCGACGTTGATCACCACGAAGTTTGGGGAGACGTCCCGCAAGAAGGCCGCCACTTCTGACGAAGGGTCGAGCGCCGGGATGTTGTCGAAGAACACTCGCCGGGAGAGGGGGCCATCTCCCAGGGGGGTGAGCAATGCCAGGCGAAGATCGATCTCGTGGGCATGGGGATTCTCTATGTGCACGGGTGCGGAGAACGCGCGGCCAAAGGGAGGATGGTCGGTGCCTATGGTGTGGCGGGCACCGGACAGGCGAACGAGGATGGCTTGGGTCGCCGATGGATCCGTTGGGTTGGAGGCGTCCATGGCGAGGTCGTAGCACCTGTGGCGAAGGGCAAAGGGAGTGCGCAACGGGCCGTCTGCGGCCATGAGAGCCTTTTTTCTAAAGGGGATGATTTCATCAATGCAGCTGTGGCCATCGAGGAGGGCGCGACCTTTGACGCTCGCGAGGAGCTCAATCCGTCCTTGGGGGAACCGCTGGCGAAGTGTGTCGAGCAATGGAACCAAGAGCAGTAGGTTGCCAATCCGTTCGTCCAGTCGGACCACGAGGATGCGGGGCGCGTTCGGTAGATCAACGGGCCTTCTCCGGACCCCAAAAAACAGGGAGACGAGACCAACCAGGAGGTGGCGCCCCCATAGCTCGAGCGCCTTGAGCATCAGGTTGACTTGGTGTTGCTTTGGACGCCGCGAACAAAGCCGCGGATGTAGCCAAATCCGCTGGTGAGGGAGAAAACGACGGAGAGGAAGGTGATCCACAGGCCGATCAAGTGGAAGCTTACCTGCTCCTGAATGGGGCCGAAGTTGATGACATACTCGTAGTGCAACAAGAGCCCGCACATGCCGATGGTGGCGAACGTGGTCTTGATTTTGCCGCCTTCCTTGGCGTCGATGACGATGCCCTCACTCATGGCGATGGCCCGCAGGCCTGTGATGGTGAGCTCGCGCACCAAAACAATCATGACCAACCATGGTGGAACCCGCGGTCCGGGCAGTTGCAGCAACGCCACCATGGTGACCAGATAGAAGAGCTTGTCCGAAAGGGGGTCGAGAAATTTCCCCAGAATTGTAACCTGGTTGGTGCGGCGGGCGATGGCACCGTCAATCAAGTCAGTAATCCCGGCGATGGCATAGATGACCGTGGCCCAGAAACACGTGTGGGCGCTCTCGATCCCTGGCCAGATGAGTATGACAATCACTGGAATTGCGGCAATGCGCGCCAGGGAAAGGAGGTTGGGGATGTTTCTCCACATCAGCGTGCTCCAGCCTTCCAGGTCGACAGGTAGTGACGATAGAGCGCCAAGACTCTGCGTACGTAGCGTTGGGTCTCATCGATCGCCGGGACGGCACCGCCGGCATTTTCGACGTTCTTGGGGCCGGCGTTGTACGCAGCCACTGTCAGGCGAACGTTGCCATCAAAGTGATTTGCCATCACCCTCAGATAGCGTGCGCCGCCGTAGACGTTATCACGGCAATCGAAGGGTTCGATGACATGCATGGCCCGTGCTGTCGAAGGGATGAGCTGCATCAACCCCTGAGCACCTGCATGAGACACCGCAGCGGCTTCGAAGCTTGATTCCACCGCGATCACTGCTTTGACCAGGGCCGGTGGCAGACTGTAGTAACGGGCGGCCTCGATGATGAGGTCATCGTAGCGAGTAACGTCAGTACGGTGGACCTTCTGCATCTTGCCGAGGTCGTCGCGCCAGGTGAAGGTGTTCTCCTTGCCCTCGAGAGGGTAGGGGCGAGAGCGCGGGTCATCGCTGATGTTGGTTAGGTGCAGCACACCCTCTTTATCCACAAAGGAGTATACGGCCGCCAATGTGGGGGCTGCGCGGAGCGTGGTCACAATGGCGCAAGCAAGCGTGGCAATGCGCAAGGACCTCATGCGGGACTCCCATCGTCGAGTACGATCGTGCCGTTGATTCCGCGGTGAGCGACGGTGTCGTGGCACCAGGCATCAGAGGTTTCAGGTGTGGACGTGTTGTAATGGAGTCCGCGACTCTCGCGCCTGTGCGAGGCGCTTGCAATAATGAGCTGTGCCACCGTGGCAATGTTGCGCAGCTCCACGAGGTTGTGGGTGAGCTTGAAGTTCCAGTAGTACTCGTGAATCTCTTCCCGCAAAGCGTTGATCCGGCGGGCTGCCCGTTCGAGGCGTTTGTCCGAGCGAACGATGCCGACGTAATTCCACATGGCGCGGCGCAGCTCATCCCAGTTGTGTGACACCACCACCATCTCGTCGGGGTCCGCAGCATTTCCGGGATCCCACTCGGGAATCGGCGGGGGCTCCTCGGCACCGGTGGCAAACTCCACCATCGAGCGCGCGGCACGTTCGGAGATCACCGCAGCCTCGAGCAGGGAGTTGGAGGCGAGTCGGTTGGCACCGTGCAGACCTGTGCACGCGGTTTCCCCAGCGGCCCACAGGCCGGCGAGATTGGTGGCACCGGTGGCATCGGTGCGGATGCCACCGCAGGCGTAGTGAGCAGCGGGCACCACGGGAATGGGCATCTTGGTCATGTCGATGCCCAGGGCGAGGCAGGCGGTGTGGATATTGGGGAAGCGGGTTGCCACGAACGCTGGATCCCGATGCGTCATGTCGAGCAAGACGAAGTCATCTCCGGTGCGCTTCAGATCCTGGTCGATGGCGCGGGCGACAATGTCTCGAGGTGCCAAATCCCCTAGCGGGTGCACGCCCCGCATCAGACGGGAACCGTCCTTGCGCCGGAGGACCGCACCTTCGCCGCGCAGGGATTCGCTGATGAGGAATGACTTGGCCTGTGGGTGGAAGAGACAGGTGGGATGGAATTGAAAGAACTCCATGTTGGCGATAGCAGCGCCGGCGCGAAACGCCATGGCCACGCCACCACCTGTCGCGACATCGGGATTCGAGGTGTACAGGTAGGTCTTCCCTGCACCGCCGGTGGCTACCAAGGTCGCCTTACTGCGAAATGTGATGACGTTGCCACTTTGGCTGTCGAGAACGTAGGCACCGAGGCAACGGTCGTCGGAGCCGCGGCCGATGCGCCGGGAGGTGACGAGGTCGACGGCGATGTGATCCGTGAGCAGAGTGAGATTGCTCTGCGCAGCAGCGTGATAGGTCAGCGCTCGCATCAGCTCCCGACCTGTCAGGTCCTTGGCGTGGAGGATGCGTCGTGCTGAGTGCCCACCCTCACGGGTGAGATCATATTCTCCGGCGGTTTGGTCGAACTTCACGCCCAGCGAGACCAGTCTCTCGATGGCGTTTGCACCGTCCGCGATGATCGAGCGGACGACGTCCTCACGACACAAACCCGCTCCCGCGGTGAGGGTGTCGTTGACGTGGGCTTCGGTGCTGTCTGCGTCGGAGGTGACGGCCGCAATGCCACCTTGGGCGTTGTTCGTCGCTGTTTCGAAGAGGCCGCGCTTGGTGACGACGACCACTCGGCCGTGTTCTGCGAGCCGCAAGCCAGCGTTGAGCCCAGCGAGGCCGCTACCGAGGACGAGAAAGTCACAATCGACTGCCATGATCACCCTATAGACGGTAAAAAAACCCAGACACAATAGGATTCATCAACTTAATGACGTGCCCGGCACCTCGCTTCTCCAATTGGCGTGCCTATCTTTTACCCATGGATATTAGCCGCACGCTCTTCATCGCCGGCCTTTCTCTCCTTGTGGCCGGCGCGTCCTGTACCAGCTTCAAGAAAGCGCTGGATCGATTCGGAGTGAACGACATCGCTGAAGAGATGACAAATCGCGGTGCCCCGGGCAATCCGGAAGTTTTCCGTGCTCTGATTGCATCGCACGATCTCGCTCGTGATACGGCGCCCATGGGCGGTGACGTTCGCGACGAGGATAGACCGTGACCGAAGCAGCTCGGCAATTGAAGTTGAAGCCGAGGTAGCTCCCTATCGCCATCTGTCGATGAATGAACGGGGAGAGCTTATCTCTGAGCTGTGCGCTTCTGCATGGGCAGTTCTGACAGCTCGGTCCGATTTTCAGCGGGTCTTGCAATGGCGCGATCCGCGACTTTGAAGAGAAGTGGCGTTCCCTGGCAGCCGCTTATCGCAAGGCCAACCAGTGAATCCCGCCCAGATCGCAGTCCGTCTCGCCGAGGTCCTATCGAGCAGAGATATCCCGTATGCGATTGGAGGTGCAATTGCCTACGGTTACTGGGCTGTTGCCCAGCCATCGCCAACAAATCACGGCCAAGCGTAGGCAGCCACACCCTGAGCGGTGGCAAGCCACTTGACCCCGTTCGCATCGATGGTGATTCGGCGCACCTGGGCATCCGGGATGCCATCGCGGTCGGCGCTGAAGGCGGTCCAAGAAGGCAGGACTTCATCTCGGCGCAGAACTGACGGCGCAACATTGGCAGGTGCGTCGAGGGCCACCCAAAGGATGTCCCTGCCTGCACCAGGGGTGCCCAGGGTTTTCACCTCGATGGCGAGGTGCAATACGGCGCTGCCCGGTGCCATCGGCGAACTCGCCGGTCGATACACCGTCCATGCATTGTTGCTGACGTCATACAACAGCAGGCTCGGACTCTCGGTGCCAAACCAGATTCCGTCCGATCCAACCAGCACGGTGTGAATGACCTCGTCGGACCCCAACATCGGTGTGTTGTTGTCGTCGAGTTGGGTCATCGCGCAGGTGTCAAAGGTCGGATCCCACCGGTAGGCATGATCGCCATTGGTCGCAATGAACAGGGCACCAGAGATGGGGTCGTAGGCAATGTCTTCGATGGTGGTGTCCTCGAGGCACTGGAGCCCTTGGCCTGGGAGGCCGAGTGGATCAGTCATGAACACCACTCCGTTGTCCGTGCCTGCTACGAGCACACCACCGGGAAGCACGGCAAGGGCGCGGGTTTCGGAGTCGGCGAAGTTATTGCCCTGCGGATTAATGTAATCTGGCACCAGCGTGCACTCTACGGGGTTGGCCAGATCTTGCACGGCAAGTGAAAGATTTCCGCCTGCGCGGTCCTCGACGGGACAAATGATCAAACCGTCACTGGTAGCGAAGGCGATGTAGTCATCTATCAGCGCAATGTCTCGCACCCGGGTCCCCTGGGACAGCGCATCCAATAGCTGGGTCAGGTCCTCCATGGAGCCAAAACCTGCGGGGTCGGAGGAAACCCCTGTCGCGTATGCGAGCGCGTTATCGCCACCGTCGGGTCTGTAGGCTACGTACATCGCGTCGCCACTGACGGCAAAAATGTCACGGACATCCCAAGTGTCGGTTCCCGCGACTGCCTGCGCCGTCTGCATTTGCGGTGCCACAACAACTTCATCCTCGACCATCGCGGAGGCACCACAGGAGTCGGTGATCTTTGCCACCAGAGTGTGTCGGCCAAGACCGATCGCGGTGTCCCATACGGTGGTGAACTGGGTCGCGACAAAGGGATTGATGGTCGCCGGGGCTGCCAGCGCCGAGCCGGTGTGTGAGTCGAGGACCGTGAGAGTCATGTCCGCCCCCGGAGCAACGCGGTCTTCGGCGTCGTCTGTCGTGGTGGTGATCGAGATCGATGTGACTTGAGTGGAGTCGGCAAACTCACCCTCCGCGGCGCGCACGTTGTTGCCCTGATCGTCGGCGATGCCATCGATGGTGATGGTGGGTAATGAGCTCACCATGAACCCGACGCTGTCTGTGCCGGTTGCGCTCAGGCTATCGGTGACCACACACACGATGGTGTGGGCCTCACAGGCGGCGGCGCCTGGAAAAGTTGCGGTCAACTGGTCGACGCGGCCGGTTCCGGCTGGCGCCCCCGTCACGTCGTCGAAGTACCATTCTACCGTGAGGTCCAACGCGGGCTCATTCGCATCGCTGACCGTGGCGCTAACAGTCACGGTCTCTCCTGACGCAAATGCAGCACCGTTCGCGGGAGTGAGGATCTGACAGGTGGGTGGAGTGTTCGCGACGACCACGATGTCGAGCTCTGCAAAGACAGTGCGTGATTGGGTGTCGGTGGCCTCCAAGCGCACCGAGTAGATACCGGTTTGCGCGAAGTTGAACGCGTAGGTCGACGTACACGTGGTCCCAGCACCGTTGCACGTCGTGGTGCCCGCGTCTTGCGTGCTCGTGACGTCGGGCGCCGTTACGGTCCATAGGATGGCTGCGGTGTCCACCTGGTCGCCATCCATCTCTCGCACCCGGCCGCTGAGAGTGAGCTGGGCACTTTCCACGGGTTGTAGGTCGGCGACGCCGTCCTGGTCTGTGTCCACGGGGGCCCGGATATCGACCTCGACCGGCAGGTTGTCGACCACCTGGATGGTGATCTCATCGTTACCTATCCTCTCTCCATCATCGTACGCGAGCGCAATCACATATGCGCCCAGTTGGTCAAAGGTGTAGGCCAAAGTCGATGCCACCGACAAACCCACCCCGTTGACGTTTCCCTGACTCGAGCTCGTCGAGGCGTCCGGTGCGGTAATCGTCCATGCAATATTCTGAGCGAGGATGGTGGCATTGTCGGCAATTGTTCCTTGGAGATCGACGGTCGGCGCGGGATTCGGGCTCGCGAACAACACAAAGCTGCCGTCGGCGGGGTCTGTGATCACCACTTGCGGTGTTCCATTGATCGCAGTGTCTCCACCTTCCATACCGTTGTCGCCGGCCGTACCGTTGTCACCCCCGGCATTATCCGAATCGCCGTCGACGACAGGAGATGGGGCGGATCCAGCGCCGGGCTTTTTGTCGCCACAACCTGTCGCAAAGATGATTCCGCCCACAATCGTCAGAGCCATGCACCAGTCTCTCATCGTGTCCTCCCGAACTTTTGAATGCCTGTTTAGTTTTACGCCTGTTTAATTCTACGCCTCTCGAGACGGCCCCTGCAGGTGCCCGTTCACTCGAGAACAAATACGTAACCAAGGTGAAGTGCAGCCGCCGCCAGTGTCGGTTCGGCAACGTCGTCAAATTCTCCGAGGTCGATACCCACCTCGCGGTAACGAATTTCTGCAATGACACCGCCCGGCCCCAAGGGCAGATAGGCTCCCAGTGCAAATGACACCCCCAGTGCGACATCAGTATGCTGCATGGGTGGATTGCTGAACGCTTGGATCTCGGTCTGCGAAATGTCTGCCGCCAACCCGACTGCCGCATAGGGCATGAGCAAAGCTCCCACGTCCAGTCGAAGGCGTGCTCCGAGCTCCAGAGGAAAGACTTGAGAATTCTGAATCAGCTCGGTTTGGCCGCGACCTGGAATCAATACCTCGCCTTGCTGCTTCATTGGGCTCCACCCGGCTTCGACGTAGGCGCTCAAATCCAGCCCGATGCTTGCGAGTTGGAGATCACTCGGTACGCCCAATGTCGACAGTGGCAAATCAATCAACAGTCCGACAAAGAATCCTGCCTGGAGGTCTCCGCGCGGCAGGACGCCGCCAATTTTCGGTCCGAGCCGCAAGATGTCTCGAGAATCGGTTCTTGTTACCCCCGGCCCATCAACCGCAACATGCACGGTCGAAACCGACGTCTCGCCAACGGTGGTAGCCCGTATCTCCTCCATTGCCGACGAGGACCGTATGTCTGTGAGCTCGATCTTCTGCGCCTCCGATGTTGGTTCGGGTGTTGTGGGCGCAGGCAGTTCGGGTGTTGTGGGCGCAGGCGGATCCAGCGTTGCCTTGGGGGCCAAAGTCAGTCCTGCTAACACCACACACCCTGAGCGCTTGGCTCCAAGCTCCAACTGCAAACGGTGTTCACCCGGCTCCACCATCACGTGGATCCTGCCAAGTGGACGGCTCGGCATCAGCAGCGAGGCCGGTTCATAGGTGATGTCTTTGCCACGCTTGGGCCTGAGGCGATGAACCTTCTTATTGCCGTCGAGGGTGGCAGTGAGCTTGACGGGTTTGGGACGACTGGGCCTTTTGGTCAAGTCCACACGCAACTCAATTTCAATCTTTGCCGGTCCTTGAACGACGAAAGTCTCGCTCGGTACCAAGGCATGGCAAGCGACCGAAGTGCCGTGGTCGACAATTGTCCGGGCTGCTTGATCGCTCGCAACCGCGAAGGTCCCAGAGCCCAGAGCCGCGCAGCTCACCAAAGCCAAAGTGAGAGTCGACATGGAATCCCCCTTTAGAAGCAGTCGTCGATTGCTGCTGTCCGTCCAATTCTGACGACCGCTTGAAAATCGGAATCCACAGCCACCAGTGACCAATTTGCCGGGTCTGCAGCGGTGTTGTCCAACGCAAGGCCCCGTAATCGGCTAAAGCCGGTCACCATGGGGACTCCGCCTTCGAGTGACGCGCCGACTTGGTTGTCTATATCGGTATAGGCGAGCAGTTCTTCGCTTTGCGCGTTGTTTGCGCGTGTTGTCGCAATCAAACAGTCACCACCACCGGCGACGTCACCCGGCACGTAGACGATTCCGTAGGGCTGGTCCAGACAGCCCGAGTTGTTGCAGTTGTCGCGTTTTACGGTCCACCAGCGATCCCGACCACTGTCATAGCCGTGCAGAACGCCGTCCCAGTTGTTGTTGGCGTCGTCGGTGACAAACAGGAACATTCGTTGTGCCCTGGTGTCGTCTGCTGTCGCTTCGGCACCCGTCATACGCAGGGCCGCGGCGACATTGACGAGATTTCCATCGACGTTGGGCACACCGTAGGTGTGCAGAACTCCCATCCCAACACTGGGCGGCGTTTGGACCTCCAGGACCTCGTCATTGTTTCTGTCGACGACAAAAAGAACACCAGCGTCCTCGCCAAGGTCGACGTCGTTTGTGCCCCAGTTTCCATCTGACGAGCGGATGGCCACTGGAAGTTGGTTGGTTGGGGCGGGGCTGCGACCAATCTCATCGGCAACGAGAAACACGCAGGCGTTGTTGGTCGCAAAACAGTTGTTGCCCGTGAATGCGCTCATGCCGGTGGTGGCCCGGACTGTATTGAAGTGGGAAGCAACTTCCAGGGCCTGCTGCGCAACTGAACCCGCACGAGCAATGCAGGCATTACGGGTGAGGCCGGCAAGAGCTCCGCCTCCACCACAGTTGTTGTTGGCACCGCAGTTCGAGGACAACTGAAGCACGTAGGTGTCTGCACGAGTACCCGTTGGATTATCGACCGCGCCTATTTGGATGCTCAGACAACTGTTGTCCTCAAGAATTTGAGGTATTTCCCAACCGCCGCGGCCTGGAATGGCCCCGAGGGTTGCCATTCCTTCAGGGTCGAAGCCGTTGCCTTGGTCGGGCAAGAACAGGGCCGGTGTGGTTCCGGGCAGTCCAGACCAAATCTCGTCAACGCCGTTTCTCGAGGGTATGTACTCGTCGATGCCCAAGTAGAGGTTGCCGGTGCCATCAAATGCGATGGTGCTGGCACGATAGGGATAGAGATCAATCGAGGTCGTGATGGTGCCGTTGGCGTCATCGACCTGGTAAACGAGGGGGATGCTGTTGCTGAGGTTCACGCCGAAAACACTGCCGTCGGGTGCGACTGCTACATCGCGGATCCCCGCGAGATAGTCACCGCTGGCGAGGACGTCGATATTCCGCTCTGCAGAAGAGTCGAGGTCGAGGCGAACCCGGATGTAGGCAGGAGCAGAGTTGGCCATGTTTGCCGCCGCGTCAATCGCCTGGCCGACGACGGTTACGTCGCCGAGCCAATCGGGATTGACGTTGAGGCTGAAGGTGATCACGAGATCGGTCTCAGCGGTGTATTGACCGTCGCCGATGAAAATGAAGTCTTCACTGGAGACCCCCGAGCCAAAGGCTTTGTAGGCGAGTTGGGTGAGGCTCAGGTTGTCCCTCGCGGTCAGCTCGAGGACGGCGAAAGTATTGCGACGCAAGATCAAAGCCGGCAGAGTGCGAGTGGCGCAGTCAGACAGGTCGGCTTGGTCGGTTGTCAAACCCGTTGCGGGACAAACGGCGAAGCCATTGATGCGGGTGATGGCTACACTGGGAGGCTCGAGGTCGGGGATGTCCTCTACCAGAATATACTCGAAATCACTTGCCGACGGGTTGGCGCCGTCATTGAACGTGGCGGTGACAATGTAGACACCCGACCGCGTGATGGTGAACTCGTTGCCGTCTTGTGTCCATTCGCCATTGTTGATCGGATTTTGGGGAACGATCGTGAATGTTGGTGCTGGCGACCACAATACATTGCCGTAGATGTCTCGGACGACGGTGAGAGCCAAGGTCGTGTTGTTGACCGCCATGCGGGTGAGACTCAAGGTCAAGTCGACAGAGCGTGACCCCGAGGCCGCTGCCACATCTAGGTCCAAGCCGTCGGTGGTGCCCGAACCGGCAATGCGAGCATTGATGGTGTAGCTGCCGACTTTGGTCATTCCAAGGATGTTGCCGCTGCCCGAAATGCCATCGTCCATCACGACTGCACCGGGATGATTGACGGTGACCAGGATCTGTCCTTCGGCGATGTTTCCGAATGCGTCTGCGGTCGCATAGTCGTAGGTGACATCTTCCCCTGCCTCGACGGTCCCGTCTGTGGCACTGCCGCTCATCTCCAATTGCGTGAAAGTGGTCGCGCGTCCGGCGATGATCTCAAAGGTGCGATCGTCAGAAAGCTCTCCTGATGTGGCTGTAACCACCGCATTGTCTGCGACAGCCGTGAGTCCGGAAAAGGTGGTTCGAGCTACGCCGCTGGTGTTGGTCTGGACCGTCTGCGTAGCAGCAGAGGCATCGAGGCCGGGCACGCCGCTGATTGTCAAAACGACGTCGAAACCAGAAAGATCGGTGATCTCGTCGTTGGTGGTGCGCACGGTCGCCAGGATCTCCCCTTCGTCCGCGGTGATTTGATCCTTGGAAAGCTCCAGAATCAAACCTTCCGGGTGGGGCTCCTCGTAGGCGACCTCCACCGTCAAGGCGTCACTGACATTGCCGGCACTATCTACTGCAGTGAGTGTGAGACTGGTTGTTGCTTGCAGCCCGCCGACGGGAATGGTGGTCGTCAGGCCCACATCGGCGCGAAACTCCGCCGTGAATGGATCGGCGATGACCTCGACGTTCTCCAGACCGCCAGTGATTCGCACCGTCGCACCGTATTCTGCAGACCCTGTCAGAGTCTGGACGGGCAAGCTCGTTGGGGTTGTCACCGGATTCAAATTGGGTGGTGGAGGCGCTGTCTCATCTTTTTCGGTGCAACCGGTACCCAGCAAAAGCAGAAACGAGAATCGCGCAGCGTAGAAACACCAGCTAGGGACTGCGAGAGATGCTCTCGCTGAGGGAAGGCTCATTTGCTGTATCATCCTCGAACTCCTTGAAGATCTGGTGAGTTGTGTTTTGTCTCCTGGTTGAGTGTAAGACCGCCCAGAAAGGTAACGGACGAAGAAAGAAATATGTGCACTGTCGAGCTAGCGGCTCTACATTAACAACCTTAGACGTAACAACCATAGACGTGCGTTTATCAGTTCCCCTGCGAGGCAGGACCCTTTGATGTTTACAGTCGCCGTAGCATCCTTGGTGGTTTGCACCTACGCGGGCATTGCGCTGCATGTTGAGCCTACTTCGTTGATTGTCGACGATGGTGAGTCAGCGCGACTGGTCATTGAGGCGGGAGATGTGGCGATAGAAGATCTTCAGCTTCAGGTGGAGCTCGGCAAGGTCACCCCGCTGCGCCGGACATCCACCGATGCCTTCGAGGCCTCGTGGAGTTTGCCCGATGACCTCCAACCGCGCCAAGTGGCGGCGGCAGTCGTTAACACCAAGACGCGCAGTGCGACATTCACAACTTTGCGCGCATTCCGCCGAGCACGATTTCGAGTTCATGGCCAACCGGCGGCTGATGTGAAAATTATGTTTGGTGCGGAGGTCGTGACGGAGACAATCATCCCCGCGGGAGGTGATGCAGTTTTGTCGGTGCCCGTACCACCAGGGGCGCAATTTGCAGTGATTGAGCAGAGGGTGCCATCCCGAGATTTCGTGCAAACAGAGACCCGCGCATTTGATTTGAAGAATGCTTTGCGGGCGTGGATGATCCCATTGTCTATGACCATCGGAGAGCAGCAAAGCGACAGTACGGCACTGTTTGTCTTCGTCTACACCGACGTGACTCCTCCAGTGCCAAGGCTTCAATCGGCGTTGGGACCTCAATTGGACGTGAGAGCTTTTGACGACAGAACGTTGAGGTCCGTCAAACTCGGCCCGGATACATACCGCGTCGAGGTGCCGCGGGACTTGGCCAAGGCCGCGGCGCAGTCGGGAAAGGATTCCCTGGAGATTGTGGCCACCGTCGACCATGAAGGACAGGTGGCATCGGCGAATCTCACCATTAATCTGATTCGTGGTGTACCCCATAAGGTCACGCTGAGTCGTGACGATGAGACATGGGAGGTAGGCACGTTCGGCGAGTTCGGCGTAGAGGTTGTGGACATCTGGCACCTGGGGGTTGAAGGTGTGCGCCTGCAGTTGTTGAGAACCGCGAGCGATGGACTTGCGCTCGTGCCGGAGCAATTCCTCGAAGATGCGGGGGACGGACGTTATCGTCTGTTGGCCCGGGCGCCGCAGGAAATTCCATCGGAGAACCCTGCCGGATTCGCGGTTCGCATCGAGCCCGGTGGACTGTTGAGCAACGCGACTGAAGTATTGTTGACGAGTGGACCGCCGGAACACGTCGTTCTCTCCCGCGAGCGTTCGAACGAACACCAGGTTGTCCGTTCAAACGAACACCAAGTTGTCATTGTCGTTGAGGTTGTTGATCGGCACGGCAATTCGGCGATCGCTGACCGACTCATTCTGGAGGTCGACGCAGGGACGTTGTCGATTTCAGAAAGCAACCAAGTCCAACACTGCGTCACCACATGGAGTCCAATGGACCCGCGAGTGTCAGAACGAGTGGATCTGATTGCGCGGATCCCGACATCCCACACAACGGATCATCTTCAGTTTCGGCACGAAGGAATTGGGCGTGGGTGGCACCTCGCCCCTTTCATTGGGGCTCTGACTGATTTCGGTCGGCTCCAATCATTGGCCGGGGGAATCTCTTTGTCCTACGCGCTTTCGGGAAGTTGGGAGCAATGGGCTCTTATGGCAGAGTTTTGGGCTGGCTGGACGCGTCGCGACGAACAAATATCCTGGATCGGTGTGGCACAGTCCACCCCTGTTGAACGATCGGTGTGGCTGTTCCCCGTTTCACTAGGGGCAAAACACGCTTGGTATCCAAATCCAGATTGGGAGGTAAGTTTGGCGTTGGGCTCTGGGGTCTTGTTCACTCAGGCTTCGATCAACGGTTCGGACCAGGGGCCGATCACGACATCCAGTGCAGAACAACTTGGTATTGATTGGCTGTTTCAACTCTCGATGACAGTTGCACGTCGACTCGGCCCCGGACAGATCGAGCTGCAGCTCAGAGCGTTGGATGCAGTGACGGCCAGTGGGGCCTGGGACAATCGCCCGCGTGCGGTGGGTGGATTTCTCGGTTATGATTTTCAACCTGGTGGAGGATGATGCTCACTAAAACAGGGACACTGTGCGCGCTCGTCATGGTCGCTGGGTGCCGATTCGCAGACGGCGACAGTCTGGGAATCGCAGAAGTCTTTCCTGGTAGCGGGCCTGTGGGAGAAGACGTGCCCGTCGATATTCGAGGCCATGGTTTTCAAATCGTGCCCGATCCAGCATACGACGTCGAGACGTCGCAGCTCGCGCCGAGATTCGAAGCTCGCCTAAACGGTATCCCCCTCGAGGAGGTGCGTTGGATCAACGAGAAACAGCTGTCAGCCATCGTTCCCGCCACAACGCCCGCAGGACGCTACGATTTGGTGGTTGTGTGCCCCGGTGGCCGGTCAACCCACCTCCATGGTGCATTTTCGGTATTGTCGGCGACCGCCGACGGTGGGTCGGGTGGCCAGAGCGGTGACCACGATGGTGATGGCGGGGGTGATGACGAGGGCGACTCTGGCGGCAACACGGAGGTCCTGACGCTTCGCATTGTCGGGGCCGACAAAGACGTGCTCACCGCCAATGGTATCGACCAGACTGGTCTGATGGTACGGCTGCAAGATGCGGCAGGGCTTGGCGTCGCCGGCGAGACTGTCTCCTTCACCTCCCCAGACGGTGGCAGCTTCACTGCCGTGGTGGATCTAGGTGATGGCCGATACTCTGTGCTGTTTACTGCGCCCGACAATGCCGGTGACGGGCTCATCGTGATCACCGCGAGTGTTCAACAATCTCATCAATCGCTGAGTGACAGCAAAGAGATTCAATTGGTCCAGGCATGCGACGGTGCAGATTACACCGTGGGCACCTGGTCGGATCTCGCCACCGCTGTTGGGCAAGCAAATGCCGCCGGCCAACACGTGGAAATATGTGTGGAAGGGGACACAGTGATTCAGACAGGGGTGCCTTTGACCATCAACAACTCCTATGGCGTGTTCCTAAGAGGAGAGGCACGTTCTGTTCTCGATGGTCAATTGCTCGACCCAGGCGAAGGCGGATTTTCTCTTGCATCCGACGGCAATGGCATCGCGAATCTCACCTTTGAAAATTTCCCTGTTGTGGCGGTGAGGATTTCTGGAAATCGCGGAACAGTGATTCGTTCGCGTTTCGTCGCGTGCGCACGGGCAATTGTGGTGGAGGCTGCGGAGAGCACAATCGGCCCCAATGTGGAGATCCAAGATTCGTCGGTGGCAGGCATCGACATCGCGGGAGAAGATACATTTGTCGTCGGCAGTTTCCTGCACGATCAAAGTGGCGCACCTGCGATTCGGATCGTCTCCGCACAGAATGCTGTCATCAAATTCAATCGCTTTGCCCGCAATGCGGTGGCGATCGAGGTTCTGGGTGGCGACGGTCTATCCGTGATGAACAACACCTTCTGGGGGCAAACGAGTGGCGCGCTTGAACTCGACGCCAATGTCGAGGAGTCCAGGGTGCACAACAACGTTTTCGCCATGACCGGATCCAATGCCTTAGCGGCACCCTCGGCGGCGTTTTCGGTGGCTCCCACTCACAACGTTTTCTTTGCAAACGCCGGAGACTGTTCGCCCTGTGTCCTTGGTGCCGACAATCTTCTTGCTGACCCATTGCTGACGGCTCCATTCCAGGACGACTTTCACCCGAGTCTCGACCCCCCGAGTCCCTGCATTGATGCTGGCCGGGTTGTGGGGGATTCTTTCCTGGGATTTGCACCGGATATCGGCGCTTACGAAGTGCGTTGAGATTACACCGTTTTTCGGCAAACATACAGGAAGATCCCATTCGGGCTGTGCGTGTAGGTTCCTGCAATCACACAAATGGAAGCATGACGCCGCAAGGGTGAGCATTTTGTTTGTGACCTTTGGGCGACGTCGTTACATATGAAAGGGAGATGGTGCGAATGCGGGCCCTAGAGCGACACAACGCGAACCTCGGGGCCAACGAGCTCGAGGGCGTGCTGGTTCAGCGTGCCGTGGGAGAAAGAGATGAGAAGGCGCTCGCCGAGTTGTTTAAGTGCTACCAATCGCGCCTGTTCAATTTTATCGTGCGATTGGTGGGAAGGCGGGAAGAGGCGGTGGAGTTAACCCAGGATACATTTCTGCAGGCGTTCGTATCCTTTGACCGATTGAAGGATCCGCGATTCTTTCGACCGTGGTTGTATCGCATCGCGCTCAATATTTCGCGGAACCATCTGCGCCTGGCGGCGCGCCGCGAGCGGCCTTACGAACCGACAGAACATCCTTCGGCCCTTTGGCAACAATCAGCCCGAACTCCCCAGGAGCATCTGGAGAACAGCCGAGACGTTGCTTGGGCCAACACCATTTTGAGCAAGCTCTCTGAGAAGGACCGATCGCTGATACTCCTGCGCCGGGTGGAAGGGATGTCCTACAAGGAACTGAGCCGTGTGTTTCGTGTGCCTGGCCCGGTTCTCAAGATGAGAATGCACCGCGCCCTATTGCGGCTCAACGAGTTGGTTGAGGAGGAGTTGCAATGAGCCTCAGCCACCGACAGAAGAAACTAATCGCTAAGTATCTGGACAAGACAGCGACAAAGGAAGAGCTCCACGAGCTCGAAGGTCAGTTGGACGATCAAGAGCTGCGGGGTGTGCTCACAAGAAGCCAGTCCGCTCTCGAGGCGATCGATGCACTGCCTCTGTTGGACCCATCATGTGATTTGGTGGGACGTGCAGAAAAAGAATTTCAACAAGCACGGCACGCACGAGCACGGCATGCGCGCTCCTGGCCATGGCCTGTTCGAGTGGTGTCGGCATTGGCTGCTGCCGCGGGTGTCGTGGTCGTGGGGGGGTGGTTGCTGTTTGGGCAGTCTGAAGGCCGCCAGCAGACATTACCGCCATTGGATTCACCAGAACAATTTGTTGTAACCGCAAGCCAGGGAAGGGTGTGGCGCGATGTCGGGACTTCTCGTCAGCCGCTGGCCGTTGGGGATGTTGTGTCTCATGGGCAACGCGTTGGAACCGACGCGGACTCGAGTGTCACGCTCATGTTGGATTTGGGTTTGACGGTGCATGTGGACGAGACTTCCCAAGCCACTGTCGCTTCGATTGGAAAACCGCACAACCAACTGCTCTTGTCGACGGGCGCGATTCGAGCAGTGATTGACTCCTTGGACGAAAGGGTTCTGGAGATCGAGCTCGAGGGATCTTTGAGTCATGTGGAGATCAGAAGCGGTGCCGTCGGCGTACTCACAGATGGACAGGGTACTGCCGTGGTGGGATGCACCCTGGGTGAGGCGGTGCTCGTCGAGTCCGATCGACAAACCACGGTGGCCGCCGGGTTCGAAATGGTGTCGGACAAACTCGGCGGGGCCCTTCGTCGTAGCCCAGGTCGGCTCGACTTGTCAGTGCCGACGCTAGGGCCGGTTCCCCACGACGCCCGCTTCGTGAAGATTTCGGGTCAGACAACTCCAGGTGCACAGGTGTGGGTCAACGGTGAGACTGTTGCGGTACGAAACGATGGAGCGTTTACTGTGGAGTTGGAAGTCACACCGGACCAGGAAAAGATCTCAGTTAGAGCGCGGGACTTGCATTTCCGCAAGCAGGGGGTCTTGCTGGCGGTCGCTCGCCAACGGGGACCGCAGCGATCCCCTCTTCCTGTAAGGCCGACCCCGCCGACGCCGGTGGAAGATCTCGATGTGGACGTGGAATGGGAAAACGAGAAAACGCCGGGGTAGGCGGCCTCGGTGACCTGATTGCCTAAATGGCCCCAGGCCTTGAAATCATAGTTTTGAGAAATCTGCCCGGGCGCACTGCAACAGCAACGCATCGGCCCCCACCGAAGCCCTCACCTGGACTGACTGAGCGCTCCACCGAGGTCCCAAGGCACTGCGTAGTCGCGATCGGATATCTTCTGCACTTTGTCTGTGGGGGCTATCACCATTCCATCAGCGATTCTCAATTTTGGATGACCTTTGCGAAAAGCGGAGATCCCCGTGGTGTCCCGCCGACTCGGTCTCGATGTCCCTTTGATCTCAATGGGAAAGAAAACACCATCACGCTCGAGAAGGATATCGACCTCCGCTTTGGAGAATGAACGCCAATGATACATGTTGGGTTTAGGCGACAGCAGAGCACACTGCTTGCGAATCTCATTGACGACCGCTGTTTCGAACAACGCACCAAACAAAGGGTGGCTCCCCACAGCGCGGGGCGATGAAACAGACTGTGCCATGCAGGCCACTCCAGTATCTGCGACAAAACCTTTCGGCTTTCCGCTCACGCGTTTGATTGGATTGCCCGAGTACGCCGGGATTTCATACCATTGAAAAGTCGCCATCAGCATTCCCAGCCAACGTTTGGCTGTTTGTGGGGTCAATCCTATCTCGCGTCCAAGCTGACTGTGATTGACCTCCTGCGCCGTCAATGCTGCGACGATGCGAACGAATCGTCCAAACTGTTGCCAATCCGAAACCTCAGCCAACAATCGAACATCCCGTTCAATGTAGGTCCGCATATATGCACTGAGAAAATTCGGCGTCACAGCATCGGTCAAGAGTTGAGCATCCGGCAGCGCCCCTCGCCACAAGAGCTCATACAAATTCCTCCCCACGGGAAGACGATCCGGTGGACTGGCTACGAGCTCTTCCGGACTGCCCAGCCATGTCCCAAGCCATCCTCTGTCGCTAACTGGTTGCATCTGCGCAGCCCCCCGCAGCAGATTGGTTGTCTCCGCCAGTGAGAAACCATCGAGGTCCACAAACACTGCGCGGCCTGCCAGACTTTCGGCCATTGAGGAAATCACCTGCCACTGTTGGGACCCTGTGAGGATGAATTGCCCAGGACTCCTGTCCCTATCGACATACCGCTTGATTGCGCTGACCAACTCAGGGGCGTATTGAATCTCGTCGAGAACCAAGGGCGTTGAATGATTGCGCAGGAAGAGCTCGGGATCTCGACGGGCATTGTCAACATCTGTCACAGGGTCGAAGACCACACACTCGGTGTTGGGAAAGGCATGGTTAACCAGAGTGGACTTTCCGACTTGGCGGGCTCCCACCACCACCACCACCGGGAAATTGTCGCTGAGCTGCAGAAGGGTGCCAGTTATGGATCTGTGGACGTACATAGTGACAATTATAGTTATAAAACATACATATTTAAACTAATTTACGGCAAATATCATTATTTATGATGATGGTGTTGATGATTTTGATTGTTTCTTCCGTCCGGCCAATGTACCTGAACAAAACGCCAAGAAAACGCCAGGATAGGCGGCCTCGGGCCTCGGTGACCTGATTGCCCAAATGGCCCCGGTGCCTGAGATCACAGTTTTGAGAAATCCGCACGGGCGCGCTGCAACAGCAATGCATCGGCCAGAACGAGACAGATCATCGCCTCAGCTACGGCGATGACCCGCGGAACGATGCACGGATCATGTCTGCCGGAAACGGAGATGGTGTGGGCGGTGCCGTCGCGCTTGATGGTCTGCTGCGGCAGTGAAATCGATGACGTTGGTTTTACCGCGGCGCGCACGACGATGTCCGCGCCGTTGGAGATGCCACCGAGAATGCCCCCGGCGTGATTGGTTACGAAGCGTCCTGGGGGTTCGATGTGATCGTTGGACCCAGAGCCGCGCATGTTGGCCAACGCAAAGCCATCGCCGAACTCGACTCCCTTGATGGCACCGATGGACATTATGGCGGCGGCGATGCGGGCCTCGAGTTTGTCGAAGACCGGTTCCCCCAGGCCAGGCGGTACACCACGGGCATGTACTTCGATGATGCCTCCTACGGAATCGCCTGCCGTTTTGGCTTCGAGGATGGCAGCTTCCATCTCTTCTGCTGCGTTTTGATCGGGGCAGCGCAGGAGGTTGTCCTCGGCCTTGGTCCAATCGCTGGCTGCGAGGTCTGCTTTGATACCAGCGATGGCACAGGTGACGCCTTGGATGCTGACGCCAACTTGTTTCAGGATCAAACGGGCGATGGCACCACCCGCCACGCGACCGGCGGTCTCACGTCCCGAGGCGCGACCGCCACCGCGGTAATCCCGGATGCCAAACTTCTGCTCATAGGTCCAATCGGCATGGCCTGGGCGGAACGTGTCTTTGATGCCGTCGTAGTCATGGGAGCGAACATCTTGGTTTTCGATGAGCATAGCGATGGGAGCGCCAGTGGTGAGGCCTTCGAAGACTCCCGATAACAGGCGCACACCATCTTTTTCGGCGCGGGGCGTGGTCAGGTGGCTTTGACCAGGACGCCTACGGTCCAGATCTCTTTGGATGAGCTCCCTGTCGAGGGGGAGTCCCGGGGGAACACCATCGAGCACCGCACCGAGGGCTGGGCCGTGGGATTCACCGAAGGTGGTCAGTTGTAAGAGAGTGCCAAAACTGTTCGAGCTCATCACACACCTGCTCCGCTGATTTGCCATCGGTCGAGAAGACTGCTTCTGCGACTTCTTCGTAATAGGGTTCGCGCTCGTTTGCTATCTTTTGTGCCTCTTCGAGAGGTGGCAACTCGGTCAGTTTCGGCCGATGTGTCGAGCTTTGAACTCTTTGTACCGCTTGCTCGGGACTCACCCGCAGCCAGACGGTCTCGCCCACCAAGGCCAGCGCTCTTCGATTCTCTGCCGAGACAACCACCCCACCGCCGGTGGCAACGACGCGGATGACATCATCCGCGAGGTTTGCCAACACGCGGCTCTCCAGGGCTCGGAAGGCCGGTTCTCCCTCATCGGCAAAGATGGCGGTAATGCTCTTGCCCGCTTGCTGTTCGACGGCGGCGTCGAGGTCGACGAACTCGAGGTTGAGTCGCTCGGCCAACATGGCACCCACGGTACTCTTGCCCGAGCCACGCACACCGACGAGAACGAGGCTCATCGGAATTCCTCGAGCATCTGCCAGAACTCGGGGTAGGATTTGGATACGCAGCCGGGGGTGAGCACCGTGAAGTTGTTGACGCGCAGGCTGACGAGCCCGAAGGCCATCGCCAATCGGTGGTCTCGATGAGAGTCAAGGGCCGCGCCGTTGCCCCTCAGAGGCCCAGGCTCGATGACCAATCCGTCCGGCTCCTCGGTAATCTTGGCGCCAAGCTTCTTGAACTCACCTGCGAGGCCTGCCAGCCGGTCACTCTCTTTGATACGCAGGTGTGCAGCGCCTTTGATGTGCGTGTTGCCCTGCGCAAAGAGCGCACAGGCAGTCACTGTGGGGACGAGGTCGGGCACGTCACTCATGTCAATCTCGCGGTCGCCCGCGGTTGCAAGGGTCTCGAGAAGAGATGGGAAGAGGCGGTCACCTTGCGCCGAGTCTTTCGATGCATTGACGACGCTGACCTCGCGGCCTGTGAGCCAACCTGCGGCGATCGGATAGCTCGCGCTCGACCAATCCCCTTCGACCTCATATCCGTGACACCGAGGGCGACCACGGGATACCACGTATGTATTGGGCATGGGTTGTGAATACCTTACGCCAAATGCGCCGAGCACCGACAGGGTGAGTTCGAAGTACGGTCGGGAGGGGAGGGCACCATCGACCGTGATGCGAAGACCCTCGGGCATGCGTGAGCCAACCAAGAGCAACGCCGAGAGCTCTTGGCTCGAACCGCCGGCTTTTAGCACCGTCTGTGCTGCCACCCCATGTGGATCGGAGCAGTCAAGGCGAACGGGGGGACATCCTGGGTTGCCGAGCTCATTCACCTCGACGCCCAGTGACGACAGCGCCGCCAACAGGCTGGGCATGGGCCGGCGATGCATGTCTTCATTGCCATCGACGATGTAGGAGCCGCGCACCACGGGGGACAAACCGGTCAAGAACCGAGTGGCGGTGCCGGCGTTGCCAAGGTGCAAACGAGCATCGACTTTTGGGGAAAACGTCTCGGGAGGGTGCACCAACCAGTGGCTGTCATTCTTTTCAACTCTGACGCCGAGGGCGGTGAGACCGGTGGCCATGGCCTCGGAGTCGTCGCAGATCAATGGATTGTGGATCCGGCATGGATCGTTCCCAAGAGCCCCGAGGACGAGGGCGCGTTGGGTGAGGCTCTTCGACGGTGGCACGCGCACTTCGATCATGGATCCCTCTCGAGAAGCTCAGCCGTAATGTCGATACCGAGCCATGCTTTCAATTGCAACCGTCCCTGCTGCGACCACATGGCACGACCCAAAATTGCTACGCCGCCGTTTGCACGGGTATCGGCGAGCAACTTCGTTTCACCCAATACCACATCGAGGACAATCTTGTACGCAAGCAGAGTCGGCTCCGGCACCAAGGTCGCTGTCGGGTCGTTGGCACCAACCGGGGTGGTTTGAATGAGAATGTCAAACGGAGTGCTGCGAAGTTCCGAGAGATCGCCCGAGCTTGCGCCGATAGGGTCGCCGAGTGTTTTGGCCTTCATGGCATCACGAGCGAGAATGGTGACTGCGGCGCCCCGCGCGACCAGACTCGCAGCGATGGCCGCTGTTGTCGCCCCTGCTCCCAAGAGTATGGCCCGCTTGCCTTTCACCTTCACGCCTTCTTTTTCGATAGCCGCCACCGCGCCGTCGCCATCGGTAAGAAGCGCATGCATGTGTCCGGACTTCTCGACGACGAGGGTGTTGGCTGCGCCCACAGTCCGAGCCTGTGTGCTAACGCGATCGGCCATGGATATAACTTGCCTCTTCAGGGGCATGGTGATGCTGGCACCGCGAAGACCGAGCTTGCCGAGCAATCTGAGGGTGGCGCGCGGCCGCGACGTGACGACGGGCAGATAGCAGGCGTTGATGCCGCGGGCGTTGAACAGTGCATTGTAGACATTGGGCCCGGGCGATCCCAAAACCTGTTGACCGCCGAGCAAAACATACAGCTCGGCGTCCGCCGCTGGCGGCAAGCGCCACGCTTTGGCCTGAGCTGCCGAGATTTGTCCCGGAGCTGTTGTGTTGTCGGTCTCAGATGCAACATAGGTCCACGCAGAGCCAAAGCGCGGGTACAGTGCCCGCGACAGCAAACCGGCCGGGCCCATGCCAATCAGTATTACGGGTGCACGAGCGGCTGTACCTGCGTGTAGCAAGGGTTCTAGCTCTGCCGCGTCGTCGATCTTGATGGCGAGCTTGATGGCGTCGGCTTTGTGTTGTGCCATTGATGCGAGCAGGGTGCCGACTCGCGAGCTACCCCCTGAATCGAAGACATGATGGGAAAGAATGACTTTGGTGCCGACTTCGTGGGCGCGTCGGAGGAAATCGCCAATGACCCGGGGGCCGACGCACGCCTCGATGTCGACCCAGCCTGGCCGCACGCGCTCGACTGCGTGGGCCAGGGCCGCAATGCGATCGACTTCGGTTCCGCGATAGTGCCCACCCTCTCGGACAGTGCGGCAAGTGAGGATGAGAGGTGAGGCATCTTTGGGCAAATGCTCGAGGCGGAGCTCGTCATCCAGTAGATCGAGGCGGACTTCCTGTAACGCAGCAGTGCTGTGCCGCCGCAGTCGTTCACAAAGCGATGTCGCGCTCTTTTCTGCGCCGGTTACGCAGAGCATCCCAGCTCCTCAAGGACAGCGACGACGATGGTGTCCTCGACGTCGTGGCCATAGCCCTCGGGTCCTCGGGCCATGATGCCAATACCTGCTGGCAAGGCATAGCGAGCCCGACCTCTGCGACTTTTCTTGTCGCCGCGCGTTGCCGCGAGAACACCCTGTGTGGTTGCTTGGATGGGTACGATGGCCGGCAACTTAAGAGCCACAAGTGCCGCACGGATTGTGTCCAGCTCCTTGGAGCTCAGAAGTCCGAGCCTTTCGGCAATGCCCGCCTCGACCGACAGGCCCGCGGCGACGGCTCGTCCGTGGGAAAGTTGATAATCGCTCAAGAGCTCAAATGCGTGTGCGATGGTATGCCCGAGGTTTAGGACCTGGCGGAGGTCCTGCTCAGTCGGATCGTTATTCACCACGTCTGCTTTGATCTCTACCGACCGAACAATAGGCGCAAATGTGGCGTTGGGGTCGAGCGCTCGAAGTGAGTCGCTCTGTGTCATCAGTTCGCCAAGATGATTAGCGTCGGCAATGACCGCGTGCTTGACCATTTCTCCGAGGCCGTTGTCCACCTGCTCTGCGGGCAAGGTGGTGAGCAAATCGAGATCAATGGTGACGGCCAGGGGTTGGCTGAAGGCGCCTATGAGGTTCTTGCCTGCTGGCGTGTTGACGCCGACCTTGCCACCTACGCTTGCATCTACGGCACCGAGGAGACTTGTGGGAACTGCTACCCATGGAACACCGCGCAGAAAGGTGCTGGCGACAAAGCCGCCGAGATCCGTGGAGACGCCGCCGCCCATGGCGACAATGACAGTATCCCGTCCCACTCCTGCTGCGAGGAGCTGGTCCTCTAGATTCTCTTTGCTTGCGCGGGTCTTGTTCATCTCGCCAGCGGCAAAGGTGAAGCCGAGCGTGGGTCGGCTCTTTTGGAGAATTTGCTGAAGTGCATCACCGTGCAACCTGGCAACCGTGTCGTCAGCAATCCAAACAACACGGGCGGCCGTCTCGGGGATGATTTCCACAAGGTGTCGGATCGCGTTTCTGCCAACCCAGACGGGGTACGGCGGATTGCCTCGCGGTGATATGGTGACGAGTCGTTCCACTTGGTACCCTCAGGATTCGAGTGATGTGGCGGCCTTCATCTTGCGAACGAAGTCGCCGATTTCGTGCAACATGACACCGGGAGCATCGAGGTTCTCTTCTATGTGACGCACCACGGCGGATCCGCTGATGGCACCGGCGGCACCGCATTTGAGTGCTGCGCGAACCTGCTTGGGACTGGATATGCCAAAGCCTAACATTGCCGGCGGTGCGCCCACCTCTTTGAGGACTGCGAGGAGATGCTCAGGTGGCAGGTGCACCTCTTGGTCGACGCCCGTGACGCCAGCGCGGGTAACGACGTAAACATAACCGTCGCAAAGCTGGGCGATTTGTCGCAGGCGATCCTTGTTTGCATTGGGGGTGCCGATGAGGACGGGACAAATGCCGTGCGCGCGAGCGCTCTTGGCAAAGGGGGCAGCCTCGGCGCTTGGGACGTCGGCGACCAGTACGGAGTCAGCACCTGCGTCGGCGGCGCGTTGGTAAAACAGATCAATACCGTCCCGAACGACGAGGTTGGCATAGACCAACAAACCCATGGGGATGTCCGCATTTTCTTTGCGGATCTGGGCCAACAGATTCCAGCAGTCCTTCGGGCGAACGCCCTGCGCCAGGGCTCGTTGGGACGCGGCTTGAATCACGGGGCCATCGGCCACCGGATCAGAAAACGGGATCCCCACTTCCAGCGCATCGGCTCCAGACGCGACGAGCATGCGCAAGAGCGCGAGCGACTGCTCGAGATTGGGATCGCCCAAGGTAACAAAGGGGACAAAGGCACCACACCTCTCTTGGTCGAGGCGGGCGAACATCGTGTCATAGCGACTCATCAGATCTCCTCCTCGCCTCGGAGAATGCGGCGTACCTCAGACATGTCTTTGTCACCACGTCCAGACAGGCAAATCACCAACACCTCTGGTTCGGTGGCTTCTTGCGCCCGCTTGATGGCGTGAGCAATGGCGTGTGCTGACTCCAGGGCGGGAATGATGCCTTCCTTGAGCGCCAATTCTTGAAAAGCTGCTAGGGCCTCTGTATCGGTCGCACCGACGTAGGTTGCTCTTCCGGTCGTCTGCAAGTGGGCATGCTCCGGCCCGACGCCCGGATAGTCGAGACCTGCTGCGATCGAGTGGGTTTCGGCGATCTGGCCATCGGCGTCTTGAAGCAAAAATGATCGGGATCCGTGCAGGATGCCGACTTCTCCCGTGTGAATGGTGGCACCGTGCTCTTGGGTGTGCAAGCCGCGACCGGCGGCTTCAACGCCGACAAGCGCAGTCTTCTCGTGCTCCACAAAGTCGGAAAAGATGCCGATGGCATTGGAGCCGCCGCCAACGCAGGCGATGACCGCATCGGGAAGTCTGCCTTCTGCTTCGAGGATTTGTTCCTTGGCCTCGCGACCGATCACCCGCTGAAACTCGCGAACCATCAATGGAAAGGGGTGGGGGCCCACCACACTTCCGAGCATGTAATGGGTGGTGTCGTAACTCGAAGTCCACTCCCGCAGAGTTTCGTTGACTGCGTCTTTGAGGGTGCGTGAGCCATGGGCGACAGGGACCACTTCTGCGCCCATCAGCTCCATGCGAAAGACGTTGAGTGCTTGGCGTTCGACGTCCCGCTCTCCCATGTAGATCCGAGTCTCGAGGCCAAACAGGGCACCGGCGAGAGCGGTGGCGACGCCATGTTGCCCAGCACCGGTTTCAGCGATGATGCGCTTTTTGCCGAGCCGCTTGGTGAGCAGTCCTTGGCCGAGCACCTGGTTGGTCTTGTGGGCACCCCCATGCAGCAAATCCTCGCGTTTGAGGTAGATGCGGGCTTTGGTCTCGGCGCAGAGATTTCGACAACGGTACAAAGGCGTCGGTCTTCCAGCATAGGTGTGCAGGAGCTCATCGAGCTCTTTTTGAAATGCTGCGTCCTCCCTTGCTGCAAGAAAGCCTTCCTCCAACTGTTCGAGGGCGGGATAGAGGATCTCTGGTACGAAGGAGCCACCAAACTCACCGAATCGAGTATTGACCTTCACCTGTCACCACGTTGGTTGTGACCACGAAGCTCTGCAAAAAAGCTACGCAGTCGTGTTTCATCCTTGCTACCGGGGCGCGACTCCACCCCGGAGCTCACATCGAGTCCCCAGACGCCGATAGCGTCAGCCTTTGCAACATTCTCGGGTTTCAATCCCCCGGCCACGATCAACTTGTCGCGCTCGGCAAAGCCATCGAGCAACGACCAATCAAAGGCGGTACCGGTGCCGCCACGGCGCACTGGGCATAGGGCATCAAGAACCAGCCGGTCTGCGCCGCTGTCAACCAGGCGCGGAAGTGCGTTGCTCACACTGCAGGCCTTCCAGATTTCGGCGTTGGCGAGTGCGCGCCTAAGAGACTCGATATAGGTCTGGTCCTCTTCGCCATGAAGCTGCACGGCGAAAAGACTGAGCTCATTGGCTGTTTCCACCACATGTTCGAGGGAGGAGTTGACGAATACTCCGACCCACTTGAGGGGAGCCGCAGCACAGACTCCCGCGGCACATTGGGGAGTTATGAATCGGGGAGACTCTTCTGCAAAGATCAAACCGCCGAAGGAAGCTCCAGATCGCCAAGCGGCCACCGCGTCATCGCTCTTTGTCAGGCCGCATACCTTGACGCGGCCATAGATGAGCTCACGACTCGCGATCGCAGGCCTCGGTTGCGACATCATCGCCGATCCGACGAGGAAACCGTCCACATGCTGCCGCAGATGGCGGATCTGTTGATGATGGTGCATGCCCGACTCACAAATGACGATGCGGTCCGCCGGTACCATCGGTGCCAACGTCTCGGTGGTCGAGGTGTCCACCTCCAAGGTGTTGAGGTTTCGATTGTTGATGCCAATGATGGGAGCGTTGAGGTCGAGTGCCCGATCCAACTCGTCAGAGTCGTGTACCTCAGTGAGAACGTCGATATCGAGGGACTGGGCGGCGGCAAAACAATCGTTGTAGGTGGCATCATCGAGAACCGAGAGCATCAAGAGTATGGCGTCAGCGCCAAAGTGCCGTGCTTCAAAGACTTGATAAGGATCGACGACAAAGTCTTTGCAGAGGATTGGTAAGTCCACGACCGCTCTGGCTGAGCGGAGAAACTCATGACTTCCTTGAAAGTAGGGCTCATCGGTCAATACCGAGATGGCGGCGGCGGTGTCGGCGTATTCCCGGGCGATGGCTGCAACATCGAAATCCGGTCGCAACAACCCCGCAGTTGGCGATGCCTTTTTACATTCGAGGATGTAGGTCACTGTTGTTTGACGTAGCGCCGACGTGAAGCTGCGGTCCGAGGGCAACAGCTCCGCATGAAACGCTTCAAGGGGTGTTTGTTCCATGCGGCTGGCGACGTCGACCCGCTTTCGCGCGATGATCTCAGCCAGTGCCATGGGACAGCTCCACCCAGCGTTGCATTCTGATGAGGGCGGCACCGGAGCGTAAGACGTCTTGGGCTAGAAGGGTGCCGTCATGCAGATTGGCCGCTTTGCCACAGGTCCACAGGAGCGCTCCGGTGTTTATTGCGACGGCGGCGTTGTGGGCATCGCTGCCTTTGCCGCCCAACAAGTCGCGAAGCCATGCGGCGTTGTCGTTTGCATCGCCACCCTTGAGGGCATCGAGGGGAGCGCAATCGAGCCCCGCGTCCTCCGGGTGAATCTCGATATCGGTGAGAGCTCCGTCTCGCCACAACGCTCCCACGGTGGGCCCGTGCAAAGCGACTTCATCGAGGCCTGAGCCATGTACCACCAGAGCAGCCTTACACCCCAGCATTCTCAGTGTCTCTGCGACTGAGCGACATAGGGCAGGGTCATAGACTCCTACCACTTGCCAGTGAGGACGCGCCGGATTGGCGAGGGGGCCGAGTATGTTGAAAATGGTTCGGGTCTTGAGGGTTCGTCGTACCGGCATGGCGTGCCGCATGCCTGGATGGTAAT